>ENA-UEYF01001060-UEYF01001060.1-human-gut-metagenome-genome-assembly--contig:-NODE-1060-length-24649-cov-6.396183_pt1 | contig 24649 bp, 23 predicted proteins | sample MGYA00242902_ERZ507920 | MGnify/ENA primary metagenome ERZ507920 (study PRJEB26167, sample SAMN06115402) | human gut metagenome | host: Homo sapiens | place: China:Jiangxi | collected 2016-07-05...
GAAGCTATTGAAGCGAGAAATTACGGAAGAAGATATTAATAAATTTAAAGAACGTAATCTGCAGGATACAAAAACCATCTCTCGGTTTCTTTATAATTACATTAATGATTATCTGCTGTTCGCTCCTTCAGATACAGGCAAGAAAAAACGAGTTACAGCCGTCAACGGTACTATTACCGCTTATCTGCGAAAAAGATGGGGCATAAATAAAATCAGAGCCAACGGTGATAAACATCATGCTGTAGATGCGGTTGTAATTGCCTGCACTACCGACAAGATGATTAAAGATCTTTCTTCTTTTTCCCAATACCATGAATTGGAATATACGCACACAGACAAAGAAAGTCTCATAGTCAATTCTCTAACCGGCGAAATCTTGAAACGCTTCCCTTATCCATGGGAAGATTTTCGTCCCGAACTAATGGCGCGTTTGTCTGATAATCCAGCCGATGCTTTACGCAAGCTTAATTTGATTTTCTATCACGGAACCGATTTAAGTACCATTAAGCCGATTTTCGTATCACGCATGCCACGTCATAAGGTTACCGGTGCTGCGCACAAGGCAACCATCAAAAGCGCACGCTGCCTAAATAATGGTATTGTAATCTGCAAAACAAGCCTGCAAAATCTGAAGCTTGATAAAGAAGGGGAAATCACAAACTATTACGCACCCGAAAGCGACACCATTCTGTACAATGCTTTAAAGGAACGCTTGCGTGCCTATGATAACAAACCGGCAAAGGCCTTTGCCGAACCGTTTTACAAATCAAAAGCTGACGGCACACCGGGTCCTTTGGTAAAAAAGGTCAAGGTATACGAAAAATCTACCTTAAATGTCGCTGTACAGCAGAATACTGCTGTTGCCGATAATGACAGTATGGTACGTGTAGATGTGTTCCATATTAAAGGTAAAGGTTATTATCTTGTGCCTATTTACATAGCAGACACGCTGAAAAAAGAGCTGCCAAATAAAGCTATTGTTGCATCCAAACCCTATGCTGATTGGTCTGTAATGGACGACAGTAACTTTATTTTCTCTCTGTATCCTAATGATTTAATAAAATTTGAGCATCGTTCCTTCAAGGTATTTAACAAAGTCAACAAAGATAGTAATTTATCAGATACATTTGAATCTAAAATTCAATACGCATATTTTAAAAGCGCTGATATTTCGTCTGCTTCTATAAGAATCATTACTCATGACAACACTTATTTCATAAAAAGTTTAGGTGTAAAAACACTCTCTAAACTTGAAAAATATCAAGTGGACGTCCTTGGTAACTATAATAAAGTAAAAAAAGAAGTACGCAAGCCCTTTCGTTAAGAGGTGATAAAAAATGGCTTATCGTAATCTGATGATTGCCAGCAATGCGCAATTAAAAATAAAAAACGAGCAGCTTCTGATTAAAACAGACACTACTCACAGCGTTCCTATTGAGGATATTAATTCCGTACTCGTCGAAAATCATCAGAGCACGATAACCATTGCCACCTTAGCCAAATTAGTACAAGACGGCGTAACAATTTTTGTTTGCGACGAAAAGCATACTCCTTGCGCTATTATGATGCCTTTTGCGCAAAATGCCAGACAATACGGTGTTGTTAAATTGCAGGAAAGCCTATCTCTGCCTCTACAAAAACAGCTCTGGCAACAGATTGTGAAGTACAAAATAAACAATCAGGCCATTTGTCTGGAATTCAATAAGCAGGACAATACCGCACAACAGCTTCGCTCATTGGCCAAAAAAGTAACTAGCGGCGATAGCAATAACACAGAAGCCGTTGCTGCCGCTGTTTATTTCAAAGCTCTATTTGGCCCAGACTTTATCAGAAGCAATGACGATGACCTGCGTAACGCGGCCTTAAATTACGGATATGCTATTATACGCGGACATATTGCGCGATTGATTGCCAGCTATGGCTTTTTGCCCATGAAAGGCATTCATCACAAAAGCGAATTAAACGCATATAATTTGGCAGATGATTTCATAGAACCATTCCGTCCGGTAGTTGACCTGTTTGTAGCACAAGAAGCACAAGCCTTTGAAGCATTAACACCACAGCTTAAGCAAAAGCTCTATAATCTTTTAAACATGGATATCAAAATAGCACAGCAAAATCATTCTGTGGCATATGCAGCTGAAAAAATGATTCAAAGCTTCAGCCGCTGTTGCCAAAAAACATCAAAGGAACTGCTGCTTCCTACCTTAGTAGCCTTGAGGCAGCACACATATGAATAAATTTATGAGAATGCTGGTATTTTTTGATATCCCTGTAAAAACTAAAAGAGAAAGACGCATTGCTACAGCGTTTCGTAATTTTTTGCTAAAGGACGGCTACCATATGGTACAATATTCGGTTTATGCTCGTGTCTGCAACGGCATGGATGCAGTACAAAAACATCGCAGCAGATTAAATACAGCTTTACCGGAAAACGGCTCTGTCCGTTTATTAGTCATAACAGAAAAGCAATATGAAACTATTGAAATATTGGTTGGCAACTATCACGAAGATGATACACCATTTGTCTGCGAGCAGCTTTCAATTTTCTAAAAAACTAATTTTACTGCTCATTTAATGCTAGTTACATTATTTTTTCTCATACCAAAAAGCCCTTAAAGCCAAGCTTTAAGGGCTTTTTGCAGTGGTCTATTATACCATACCAAGAACCACCGGGGAACTACAACGCATAGGCGTCTCTCCGTATCTTCTGCTCGATTATACCATACCAAGAACCACCGGGGAACTACAACGTAGGAAGGAGACAGTCAAGGGCTTGTTTTATTATACCATACCAAGAACCACCGGGGAACTACAACGTGTCTGCGTGACACATTATATCTTTTCTTATTATACCATACCAAGAACCACCGGGGAACTACAACTTAAGGGGAAATGCCTTAGAGAGCTTCGCCATTATACCATACCAAGAACCACCGGGGAACTACAACGCCGCTACTTACCTTGGACAATTTCTGTTTATTATACCATACCAAGAACCACCGGGGAACTACAACCAAGAAAGATATGCAGAGTATCGTTATAAGATTATACCATACCAAGAACCACCGGGGAACTACAACCGACGTTCTTCTCAATGCTGCTACTGCAAAATTATACCATACCAAGAACCACCGGGGAACTACAACTTCATGAGGCTAAACTGCATTTGCATAACTATTATACCATACCAAGAACCACCGGGGAACTACAACTCGTATTGCTGCTGGTGCGGTAGAAAAATAATTATACCATACCAAGAACCACCGGGGAACTACAACCCTTTGCACGTACGTAATGCGTGGTACTTAATTATACTATACCAAGAACCACCGGGGAACTACAACCCTTTGCAAGTACGTAATGGGTGGTTCTTCATTATACCATACCAAGAACCACCGGGGAACTACAACTTTCCTTGCGATGTCAGAAAAATCTTGGCGATTATACCATACCAAGAACCACCGGGGAACTACAACTTTTCCTCTTCTTCCTTATTGTTCGCAACTATTATACCATACCAAGAACCACCGGGGAACTACAACCGTGCCCATGTTTTTAAATCCCTGTCTCGTATTATACCATACCAAGAACCACCGGGGAACTACAACGGTGCTTGAATACATGACCGACCTCATGTAATTATACCATACCAAGAACCACCGGGGAACTACAACTTTCCTAGCGATGTCCGTAAAATCTCATCGATTATACCATACCAAGAACCACCGGGGAACTACAACTGCGATAATCATAATACTAACGCTCGTACTATTATACCATACCAAGAACCACCGGGGAACTACAACGCTGTTCGCCAGCTGGAACAATCGCTTCACATTATACCATACCAAGAACCACCGGGGAACTACAACTGTTGCAGTTTTCTCTTTTACCGCTCTATTATTATACCATACCAAGAAACCTCTACATACAAAAAGAACTTCTTTTAAACAAACTTAACGTTGCTTGACATTCCCTTCAAATCCCATTAAACTTAAACTAAGTTTTTCAAAACAGCAAGTAAGCCTATGCATCAAGCTCATTTACCTGCGGACAATTAAATAAGCAGTATATCCTACAGATGCATCTTTTCTGCAGAAGCTTAAGCAAGGCCATTTATTTTTATCTGGTACATTCTAAGAGTAGTACAAACTGACGATTTTTTATCGTCAGGGTACTGCTCTTTTTTGTTTTTTAGGCGCTTTGCAACTGCTTATGTATTTTTTACTTTATCTGTGTTAAAATGAAAGGAGAAAAACCATGCAAGACCTGGCAACAAAATTTGCAAACCTGACAATTCAAAGCGACTTCATCTTCAAGAAGGTTATGTCGCGCAAGCGCATCTGCAAACACCTGCTGGAGAAGCTGCTGCAGATAGAAATTGCGGATATCAACTATCTGGAGGCAGAAAAGACGCTTGAGCCTGAGTACACCAGCCGCGGTATCCGCCTTGATATCATCGTAGCGGACGATAAAAACACGCATTATAATCTGGAGATGCAGGTGAAAAACAATAAAAATCCCGATACGGATACCTACGTTCTGCCTAAGCGTTCGCGCTATTATCAGGCGCTGCTTGATATTGATTTGCTGCAGAAGGGACAGCCGTATGACCTACTGCCACCGACATTTATCATTTTTATCTGCGTTTTTGATTTCTTTGAACAGGGTAATTACGTTTATACCTTTAAAAAACGTTGTCTGGAGAATTTGGAGCTGGAGCTTCCCGATGAAGCGACCACCATGATTTTGAACACAAAAGGTACGCATGGCGATATTTCTAAAGACATCAAGAGCTTTTATGATTATGTAAACAACCACATTGTAACTACTGATTTCACCAAGCAGATAGATGATGAAATCAGCTATCTTAAATTAGATACGAAAGTGAGGCGAGAATTTATGCTTATGGAAGCACGTTTGTTAGATGAAAGACGTGAAGGCAAGGCTGAGGGCATTGCTGAAGGCGAAGCAAATGCCAACATTGCTACTGCTAAACGTATGCTGACTAAGGGATGCTATTCTCTCGAGGTTATCGCTGAGCTTACAAATTTGTCTCTCGCTGATGTGGAGAAGCTGAAGGAAGAAGCTTAAGCACGTAAAGCAAGCCTAATACCAAAATAAAAAATTAAACACAAAGCACTAAAAACCCATGTCCCGCCGAAATCGGCAAGACATGGGTTTTCTGTATTCTCAGAGCACACTTTAAGAACGTGCGCTATTTTTATTTTATTATCTTCTGCAGTACGCCTGCATCCGCAAGCTTCTGCCTTACTCCTTCTGATACAAATCATAATAACGCCCTTTGCGCGCCAGCAGCTCCTCATGGCTGCCGCATTCCGCAACAGCGCCCTCGTCAAGCACCACAATCTTGTCCGCATGACGGATGGTGGAAAGACGGTGCGCAATAATTAGCGTGGTGCGTCCTACCGCCAGCTCGTCGAGCTCCTTTTGTATCTGCTGCTCCGTAATATTGTCGAGCGCACTTGTAGCCTCATCCAGCACTACTACCGGAGGATTTTTGAGGAATACACGCGCAATCGCCAATCGCTGCTTCTGGCCGCCGCTCAGCTTCACGCCGCGCTCACCCACCTCGGTATCGTAGCCCGCAGGCAGCTTTCGGATAAACTCATCCGCCGCAGCTGCCTTCGCTGCCGCCTGCACCTCGTCCGCTGTCGCATCCGGTTTAGCGTAGGCTATGTTGTAGCGCACGCTATCGCCGAAGAGAAAGACATCCTGCTGCACTAGGCCGATTTGCCTACGCAGTGATTCCTGCGTAAATTCACGGATATCGCAGCCGTCCAGCAAAATTCTGCCGCTCTGCGGCTCGTAAAAGCGCAGCAAAAGGCTGGCAATGGTTGTTTTGCCTGCTCCCGTAGCGCCCACAAAAGCCACGGTTTCACCTGCTGCCACATTCAGGGAAAGATTGCGGATAACAGGTCTGCCGTCCGCATAGGCAAAGCTGACGTTATCAAAGGTAATATTCCCTTTACAGGGCGGACAAATTTTAGCATCCGGTGCATCAATAATCTCGGGCTTTTCCTGCAGCAGCTCATAAAAACGCTTGAAGCCTGCCATACCGCGCTGATATACCTGAATGAAGCCTAAAAGCTGCATCAGCGGCTTCATAAACAGGCCCACGTAGAGGAAGAAGGCCACCAGCTCACCGAAGCTCATCAGTCCCTGATTTATCAGCAGGCCGCCCACTACTAATATCGCCACATTGATAAAGTTGCTGAAGAAAATCATACTGCCGACGAAATAAGATGTTATTTTGAAGGATTTTTTACATACTGTCAGATAGGCATCCGCCTTTTCCATAAACTGCGCCATATCGCTGCGCTCGCCCGCGAAGGCTTTGATCAGACGCACGCCGTTAATGCTTTCCGCAGCCTTGCCCGTTACCTCGCCCATTGCCACACGATTGGCAAAGAAGGCCTTTTTCATGCGCAGGTTGACGAAAACGGTATGCACTGCCTTCACCAGAAGCAGGAAGGCAATAAGGCTGCCCAGCATAGGATTCATGTAAATAAGAATAACCATCGTGCCGCCCATCGTCAGCCCGCAGACGATAAGATCAATCGGCGCATTGCCTGCGAAGCCGTTAATTTCGCTCAAATCGCTTGTGAGGCGCGAAAGCAGCTGGCCGCTTTTGTTTTTATCGTAAAAGCCAAAGGACAGCTTTTGCAGATGGCTGAACAAATCGCGGCGCATGTCGCGTTCCATAGAATAGCTCATGGACTGCGCCCAATAGATGATGCTGAAATGCATGCCGAAGTTTACCAGATACATGGCCAGCAGTGCCGCCGACCATTCAAGGAGCAGCGGCAGATTCTTAAGCGGCAGCTGCTGTTCCAGCATCAGCTTCACTACATAGGGAAAGAACAGCTCGAGCAGTGCTCGCAGCAGCGAGCCTATAACAAGAAAGAGCAAAATGCCCTTATACGGTTTATAATAGCTGAGAAATGTTTTGAACATAAATCTTTCCTATCCTCTATTCATATATATTCTAAAGCGCGGGCAGCAGCTTTTGCCGATGTGCCTGGCGTAAAACGCTGCCGCGGCGTTATATACTTTCTTTTATGATGATACAGTCTACACTATATAGCAGGTATAAAGTCAATAGGATGTGTTCTTAAATAATATCATAAAGCGAGTTATTTGCCAATTACTATAACGCAAGCGCTTCACTAAAAAACTGCCCTTCTGAAAATTGAAAGGCAGTTTTTTGTGTTGCTTAAGCCTTATTCGGCAAGCAGCTTGCCTGCTTCCGCCAGCTTGGCCATTGCTTCGTCGTCGGGAGCACCCAGCGCCAGTACGCCGTCAGCTACAAGTGTCGCACCCGCGTCCTTAACGCGTGCTTCCCAATCCTGCATATAGCTTCCGCCCCAGCCATAGGAGCCGAAGAGCGCTACCTTTTTGCCTGCCAGCTTGCCTTCAAGCTCGGTGAAGAACGGCTCGAATTCACATTCCTCCAGCACCTCTGCGCCCATTGCCGGGCAGCCCAATGCCAGAGCATCATAGCCTGCAGCCTCGTCAGCAGTGATTTCGCTGACATTTTTTACAACAGCCTCCGCACCGGCAGCGTTAATTGCTTCTGCAACAGCGTCAGCCATCATTTGTGTGTTACCGGTACCGGTCCAAAAAATTACAGGAATTTGTTTCATAGTTCAATTGCCTCCTTATAATGTAGCCACAGCTACCTTGAGCGACATGCCTGCCGCCAGCTTTTGCAATATAATATCACGAAAATGCTCATAGGCCGCAAAGATGCTGCGTGCCTTGGGCACATCGCCATAAACTTTCCAATAGCCGCTGTACTTGCAGTCCGTTCCCTTGTTGAGCACAAAGCCCAAAATATCCTCGAGCGGATAGCCGAGGAAGACACCGATTTCATGTGGAAAGGTCTTCTGCGTATTCAGCCGCTGCTCAAGCCTATGCAGGTAAGCTTCTGCAGAAGCTCCGGCTTCATAGCCTGCTGCAATAAGATACGCCTGATAGCCGGGATTACTCAGTGCCTGCGCCAGTTGCTCCTCATTATAGACCAAAACGAGCACACGCTTAGTACACGCGCACAGACGGCGGAAGACTATTCCCTGCTCAGCGAACTGAGCGTTGTACTGCACAAGCAGCGCGTCTATTTCTTCACCATCGTCAGGCATCAGCGAAAGTAGATTCGCTGGTTTTATGCCTGCCAACACAGGTGCGCAGTTATACGCCAGCAGCTCGTCGAATGATGTAAATCCAAACAGCTTCATGAGCCTTCTCCTTTCGGTTAGATGCTGCTAACTCCATGATTATTGTAGCACGCTTTATGATATTTAGCAATAGGTAACGCGAGAAGTTTTTATGAAAAGGCGTTGAATTTTTCTTGACGCAGTCTGCTTATTGCTGATAATAACCCTGGATTTGCTCCAGCAGGAAATCAGCACCCTTTTCGCCCATAAACGGCAGGTGTGTTGCCACTACGCCATTCATAAACGGCGCGCTGATGAGCACCTTCATGTTGCTTGCATCTGCCTGCGTGAGCGCCACATCGTCCGCGAAAAGCAACGTGTCGCGCAGCTCACGGATTTCCTGCAGCCATTCGCCTTCCTCGGCGTAGGCTTCTACATCTGCCGCAGGTTCGGTAATGGCCTTCAGGCTGTGCGCGCACATTTTGTGCGTCACGCTGATGCCTGCCTGTTCCAGAAAAGCACCCACACCCTGCACCAGGTCATAATCGCCCTTAACAGCGGCCTGCCTTGGCTTGCTGCCGCCCATCATAGCAAACATACTGAGCATGGACATGCCCTTTTCCTTCATTTTGATGCGCATCAGCACCACGGGCTCAGGAGCCTTACCAACTGCTGCGCCTACCTGCTCCAAAAAGCTTACGGTGCCGCTGTAGCCGTAGGGAACGGCATAAACATACGGCGTACCGAACTTTTCTTCAAGATATTTGGCAGCGGCGAGGCCTTCGTTGCCCAGCACAATATTTACCTGTGCCTTGCCCATAGCCTGCAGCTCGTCTACGCTGGTGTCGCAGCAAAGGCAGGCATTGCAGCGCAGGTCCAGCGCTTCACTCAGCAGGCTCTTTACCTCCCAGATGTCGCTAGCCATGCGGTAGCGCCACGCAGAGGCGCCGATGATGTTGTACACGCCTGCCTCCTTAGCTGCATCCTTCTGCGGCAGATTGCGCACGAGCAGCTTATAGGTTTCGGCCAGACCGACGCTGTAATCACCGCGGAAGCCTCCCTGTTCGAAGGCTACAAGCTTGGCCTTAACCTCATTTTGCATATAACGGCACACGCCCTTGATATCAGTACCGATAACGGCAGTTACGGAAGAGGCTACGACGAAGATAACCTTCGGCGCATAGCTTTTATCCAGTTCGATAATTGCTTCCTCCAGACGTGTTACATCGCCCATAACAACATCGTCCTCGCTCATATGCGTAGTGAAGAGGCGGTTTTGAAAGCGCAGGCCCAAGCCTCCGTATAAGCCCATGCTGTAGTGCGTGGTGCCCGCTGGGCCGTATTCCAGCACGATGGCGCCCTGTACGGCCAAAAGGCTCCAGATAATTCCCATTCTGTCCGACGGTGTCGGTAAAAATCTTACTAAGCTCACAGGCCGGCCTCCTCTCTGAACATTTTGGCATCAGCGACAGCCTTCGCCATCGCCTGCAGCATGAAGCTGTTGCATTCAAAGCCCAGCATTTTTCCTGCCGGGTCGCTGTGCAGCAGGGCAATGCCCTTGCGGCGCAGGCGTTCACCGAATTCATGGCCCATGTAGAACCACGGATGCAGTACATCATAAACATATTGCAGCGGTGCGATATTCGCTGCCTTGCAGATGTACGGGTCGGTTTGCGTCAGAATACTTTCGATATCCGCAAAATTAGCCTCACTCAGCTTATTGCTCTGAATCAGCTGCGGCACCAGCCCCAAGCTGCACAGATAGCTGTTGAGCTCAAAGCAGTCATACTGCGTATTGCCGTAGATATAAGGTACGCCATTTACGTCAGGCAGCACCTTCTGCTCCAATTCTTTGCATTCCTCAAATTTAGCGCCAATCTCCGCAGGCAACGGCAGCTCCAGATAATTAAACAAATGCTGATAGGCCTGCAGGATTTTTTCCGGTGCGGCGAAGCGGTTGAAGTAAACGTAAGGAATGCCGTACTGCTCCTGCATAGCCTGCGCCAACGGCAGTGCGATATCATGCACGACGATGTTTACCTTCGCTGCGGGAGCACGGCGGATTTCCTCGGCAGTGCAGCCGCTGGGCAGCTGTACGCCCAGCTTAACGCCTGCTGCCGCCAAAAATGCGTGCAGCTCCGTATCGGCAAAGTTGCCCATGCGCTGGCCCAGAACGTTGACGCTGCCGTCGCAATCCTGCTTTTGCATCATTGCGGCGCAGGCGGTGATGGCGCGCTCCAAGCCGGGGAAGTGATCCTCGCACTTAAAGTGCTCGGTGTGCACTGCCATCACCGGAATACCGTATTGCTTGGTCAGCTCTGCGGCAATGGCGTCATAGTCATCGCCGATAACCTCAATTACGCATGTGGTGACGAGCATCACGCATTTCGGCTGATATTCCGCCACTATTTCTTTGAAGGCCCTGTGCATGCTTTCGGTGCTGCCAAAGGTCACGTCATGGCTGTCGAGTACCACGGAAACACAGCGTCCCGCAATACCGCCGTAGCGCTCGTTGATAGTGAGGCTTTTGGTGTAATAGCTGCATTCATCCGTGCCTACGATTACCAAAAGACAATCATCAATACCGCCTGCCACCATCGCCGCACCCATCAACGGGCAGTGGGTGCCGGGGAACAGTGCTGTTGTGAGCTGGGGCACATCCTTGATTGTCTGCACCTTGCTCAGGCGGTTCAGACGGCCTAAGATTTCGTTGCCGTCCATGCCTGCAGCCTGCGGCGGCATACCCATTTTTTCGGCCATTTTACGCATTTCGTCCTTCTTTTCGCCTTTCATTGCCTGCATCATGCTCATCATCTTACCCATGTCAGGCATATTGCTCTTGTCACCGTTTTTCTGCTTGGCCTTGATGGCTTCGATGGCGCTTTTGGGCATGCCCATTTTTTCGGCCATCTTCCACATTGCATCTTCCTTTAAGCCCATGTACTGCCTCCTATTCCTCTTCGTCCTCACTCATAGCCAGCACATGCTCGGCTAATTCGTTGTATACCTGTACCATCGGAGAGTCCTTGACAAATTCGCTGACGGTACCGCCCTGATTTTCAGCGATTTGGATGTCGCCGCTGCGCGGAACGTACTGCACAACCTCGGTACCGATTTCTGCAGCAGCCTTAGCTACCAGCTCCTGCTCATTCTCAATGTTTTTGGCGTTGAGGATGATGCCCTTCAGGCGTGCGTAGCCGCGACGGCCGAAGTTTTTGATGGCCTGAGCGATGTTGCTTGCCGCATAGAGGGCCATCATTTCGCCGGAGGATACGATGAATACCTCGCGTGCGTAGCCTCCGCGAATGGGCATGGCGAAGCCGCCGCAGACTACGTCGCCTAATACGTCGTAGATGACGATGTCAGGCTTGTAGGTTTCAAAGGCTTCCAGCTCTGCCAGCTTTTCAAAAGCGGAGATGATGCCGCGGCCTGCACAGCCGATGCCGGGGGTGGGGCCGCCGGCTTCTACGCACAGGACGCCGCCGAAGCCTTCAAAGACGATGTCTTCTAGTTTCAAGGCTTCGCCTTTAGCTTTCAGTTGTTCTAATACTGTGGGGATGCGTTTGCCCTCCATGAGGTTTTTGGTGCTGTCGCTTTTGGGGTCGCAGCCTACTTGCATTACTTTGTAGCCTTTTAATGCGAGGGCTGCGGATAAATTGGAGGTGGTGGTGGATTTGCCGATGCCGCCTTTACCGTAGATTGCTATTTTTCTCATGTTTTTCTCCTTATGGGTTATAGTTATTGAGGGTTATTATTGATGTTCAATGCGAAGTATAGCCTGCTTCCCTTATGCTTGTGTGCTATGATACTTTTTGCCCAGGGCGGCAAAAAGTATCCAAAAAACGCCCTTAACGGCTGCTCCGCCGGATTCCGGCGACTGGATTCGCAAAATTTTTCACGTCGCTGATTTTTGTATGACGTGCTTCCGAAGGGTGCGTCAACGCTCCAGCGAAAAATTCCTGTGCCTGTCCGTTGCTTGCGCAGTTCGCTTGACATCGATGTGCTTGCTGGCCCGTCGTCCGTTCCGGTCTGCGCAGCGCCTAGGGTGGTGTGCTGTTTGTTTGAGCGAAGCAAAGACTATCATGCTTTACGATAGTTTGAGCGTAGTTTAAGTGAAAATTCCTTATTATAAAGCCTATTATTTATATTCAATTACAAACGGGAAGCCTTGGACAAAGTAGCAGCGTACTTTTTGTCCGGCGTCGTTTTTGGCAGCACTGAAGCGCCATTTGTAAAAGGCGCTGAGGGCGTTGTTATCCAGAGTGCTGTTGCCGCTGGAACGCACTGCTACGGCGCTTTCTACGCGCCCGTCAATGCCTACAACGCCACGCACGACAACGCGCCCGCCGATTCCCGCATCACGCAGCGCCTGCGGATAAACCGGAGCCGCAGTTGAGACTACACGCGGAGGCACCTTGGGATTACGCGCAATGCCTGGGCCTGCGCCGTCGCCAATGCCGCTGCCGTGTCCCGCACCGTGACCGCCACCGCTTCCACTTCCGCTGCCTGCACCAATACCGCTGCCGGTGCCTGTGCCATGGCCGGTTCCGTGCCCGCCGCCGCTGCCACTGCCGCTGCCTTTTTTTGCACCTGCAGGCACATGCTTCACTACATGCTTCACAACCTGCTTATGCTCTATCTTGCCGTCAGGCAGAGTAATCGTTTCTTCTTCCACGACTTCCTCCACCTGCTCCTCGCCATCGTCGGCAGCATCAGCGACAGCTTCATCGCCGCCACCGCCTCCTCCGCCTCCGGCATCAAAGAACACTACGGTGTCAGCATCCGCAACCGGCGGCTGCATAGCAAAGACGCCGGAAAACGCCAGTGCGACGAACAATATAAAATGTATTATCAGTGAACCGCAAAAGCCAAAGCGCTGACGTGCCTTCGCCTGCAGCTTTTCTATCTGCTTCATCGTTACTTACCGCCATCCGTTGCCAGGCCGAAGCGTGCTACGCCTGCGCCCTTCAGCTTATCTACCAGCTTAATCACCTCGCCGTACTCCAGCGCCTTTTCCGCACGGATGACAACGGCGAAGTTTTTGTTCTTCTTCTGCTCCAGGCCTGCCTGCAGCGCCAAGGCCTCCGCATCCGTTTGGGCATCGCCCAAATAAATGCTGCCGTCGGCCTTCATCGTCACGGCGAAGGTTGTCGCGGTATCCGTCGCCGCATTTTTAGCCTGCGGCAGCTTCACCGGAATCGTTTTCAGGTCAATCATATACATCGTGCTCAGCATAAAAAAGACCAGCAGGAAGAACATAATATCAATCATCGGGATAATCATCAGCGGCGGCGTTTTCCTGTTACGCACATCTCGCAGCTTCATGATCTTGCTCTCCTTGTTTCAGCCTCCAGCAGTGCGCTGAAGCACTGCTCCATATCCGTAATCATGTTGTCCATACGGTGAGCGAAATAGGAATGCGCGCACAGTGAAAGAATAGCTACGCACAAGCCCGTTGCCGTCGCTATCAGCGCTTCGCCGATGCCGCCGGTAATCGCCATCGGCGCACCCGCTTCTACGTTGAAAATGCTGAAGGCACCGATCATGCCCACGATAGTGCCCAGCAGTCCCAGAAGCGGGGACATCGTTACGATAATGCCCAGGTAATCCAGCTTATCGCGCAGCGTCGCCATAAAAATACCGGCACGGCTTTCGAGGAAGGCGCTCTTTTCGGCCTTACCGCCAGCAACAGCCGCCACATCAGCAAGCATCTGTGCGCACTGACCGCTGCCCTTGCGCGCCAGCTCCGTTGCCACCGCAAAATCACCGCTGCGCACGGCAGCGCAATAGCGGGCGGCAAAGGCTGCGCCGCTGTCCACGCTCTTATAATATATAAACCGCTCAATGGCGATTGCTATCACAGTTATAGAACAGGCGAGCAATGGCCACATGACCAGTCCGCCCTTATGAAAGTACATTATCAAATCTGTTATTGCCTGCATATTTTCCTCACAAATCTACAATTGCTGTCGTACTTTTACAGGAGGTGCATACTGCTCCCCAAAGTACAGAAAGGAGCAGTATGCTGTATATTATGGAATCAAAACTCTAATTAAAAGGTCATTTCCGCGCCTACACGCCAGGTACGGCCGTCAATGCTATAGGTATGATAGGTGTCATACAGGAAGGATTTATTGAAGATATTATCTACACCGGCATAAACGCGGTAATTTTTGTTGAACTGCTTGCTGACAGTCAGACCGGTGGTGCTGTAGGAATAATCCTGCTGATAGCCGTCGGTGTTACTCTGATGATAGTTGAAGTAATATCTGTTATACAGATTTACGGTCAGCGGATTTTCCTTGGCATCGGTATAGGTCAGCTGGAGCAGGCCGTTGTGGCGTGCTCTGTAGGCCAGGCGATCACCGGTTTCCAGATCCTTAGCATCCAGATAGTTGTAAACGCCTCTTACGCTCCAATGCTCGTCAAAGTTGTAGCCGATTTCGCTTTCCAGTCCTTTGATTTCTACCTCACCGCGGTTGATATATTCACTCCAGATAATATTCTGCGCCAGCTTATCGGGATCGTAGTCGCCGCCGTCAATCATATTCTTAATCTTGTTATGATAATAGCTTACCTTGCCGCTTACCTTACCCTTTTCGGCCTCAAAGCTAAAGTCAAAGTTGGTGCTTTCCTCCGGCTGCAGGTTGGGGTTACCGATAACATTTACCGGCATCGGTGCCATGCCTACCTTCTCCATTTGGGAATACAGTTCGTATAAGGTCGGTGCGCGGTAGCCCTTGCCCCAGTTAGCCTTCACACGGGCATTTTCGCTTAATTTATAGGTTGCGCCCAGCTTCGGAGAGGTGTGCGTGCCGAAGGAATCATGGTGGTCAATGCGTACTGCGGGAATCAGCAGCAGCTTGTCGCCGATTTTCCATTCATTCTGCAGATATACGGCAGCGGTTTCCGAGGATACCTCAGAGGAAGTCTTGCTCTTGCCGTTGACGGTTACATCATGCAAATCACTGCCGCGGCCCTTCAAATGTGTACCGTTCATAATATCCTTTTTGTATTCGGCACCGAAGGTCAGGGTATTATTTTCATCCATTTTGTAGGAATCCTTGCCTTCGACAACAAGCTGTTTATAATTGTTTTGGTCGAAATCGACAAACTTATCGGTATTGGTATTCAGATTTTTATACCAAGAGGTATTGTCCTTGCGCAGCTCACTCAAATAGGTGCGGAAGGTATAATCATGCTTACCGTCCTTGCCGTTATAGCCTAAGCTGTAATCGGAACGGGTGTTGTTATAAAAGTGAGAGGAAAGCATGGGATATTTTTCCGGCATAGCCATATCGCCGTATTTTTGCTGCATCTGCGCCAGCATTGCAGGATACATTTTGTTATACATAGCCTCATAGGCTGCTGCATAAGCCGGCATATCGCTTGTCAGTCCTTTAGCGGCAAGAGCTTTCTTAACTGCGCCTGCCGCAGCCTGCTTTGCTACAAAAACAGCCATGCTGCCTTTGTTGGTATAATCGGAGCCCATGCTGTTCCAAGAGAAGCTTTTGAGCTGCTCGCGCATGAAGTTCATATCAAAATCAAGGCTATGGTTATCATCGAAAGCATAGCTCAGGCCGGTGTTCAAAAAGCGGCGTGTGCCATACATATTAGTGCTGCTGGCATCGGTAGAAGTAACTGCACCGGTCATTGTATTTTTAGAGTAGTTTTTATATACACCGCTGTCAAGCTTGCGTACCTTTTCAATGCCGCCGCCGATTTTCAGGCTCAGCTTGCCCTGCTTGCCGGAGGAATACATAAAGCTTGTTGCTTCATCCTTCGTGCCGGTGTGCATGTTTACGCTGATGCTGGGAGTAGTAGATTTTTTGGTGATGATATTGATTACGCCGCCGATAGCGTCAGAACCGTAGAGAGCGGAGCCGTTGCTGCGGATGATTTCGATACGCTCAACATCGGAAATGTTGATACGCTTCAGCTCGTAAGCATTTTTGGAGCTTTGCGTATTTTCTGCCGCCATGCGCTTGCCGTCGACAAGAATTAGGGTGTGCATGGTGCTGTTGCCGCGCATCTGCACCTGATTACCAGTCATACCGTTATCCTGTACGTCAATATTATTTGCCAGGCGTAAGGCATCCTGTACGCTGTAGGCACCCAGTTCTTTAATCTTCTGCTCGGTAATAACCTCAACGCTTTGCGGAACCTCTTTTTTCTCCAGCTGTGTCTTGGTCGCAGTCACAACGTAATCTGCACCGCTGTATTCATCGTAATTATCTGCCTCCGCAGCAAATGCCATATGGCCGACTGCGCTGACAACGCAGGCAGTGAGTAAGGCTATTTTCTTTTTGTTTAAATTTCTCATAATGCACCTCTTTTTTCTGCTTATTTTTATGGTATATTTCACACCCGCAAAGTCAGCAATTGCTAACTAACGGATAAAAAAATATCTAAGAAAATTATTTTCTGTCGAACCAGACGACAAAATCACCCGCAGGCTTTTCGCCCTTCTGTTTGCGCTCCAGCGGTGTGATTACGGCAACCTTAAGCTCAGGGCGCAAAGCTTCCAGCTTTTGCGCTGTTCCCAGATGAGCATCGGAATGGAAGCAGCCGTTGATATGCAAAATCTGCATATTCTGATGTGCGTCGGCAAACGCAGCAATGCTCTCGGCCATCTTGTCATCCTTCAGGCATTGCGCCGCATACACGGCAGCCAGGCGCTGCGGCGGCATCTTCATCGGAGCTGCCGGGGAGCTCATCTGCTCATAGAATTTATCCTTATACGCGCCCTCGGGAGCATAGGTATGCTTAGGCAGCCATTGCAGATACTGCTCGGCTATCCCCTCTGTTGAAGCGTTGTTTTTCGCTACGTGCGCCGCCAAAAAGCGCGGTACGTTAGCAGCAACAACGGGCATTTTTTTTTCTTTGGCAAAATTTACCAGCGGAGCATAATCCGTGCGGTAGTTAGGCCAGGGGCGGGCGGTGGCCAGGAAATCCTCCTCGCTCAAAGCGCCTGCCAGAAATTTATCCAGCTTATCCTGATTATCTGCCTCAAACATTTCCATAGACAGTACCAGCTTAGCACCCTTTAATTTATGCATAGCCTGCAGCAGGTCTATTTCAGATTGGTGGATTTCTCCCTGATCGTGAAATTCACCAAAGAAAACTATGTCATATTTTTGCAGCCTTTGCGCCAGCTGCGCAGCGTTCAAATCCTTGCCGCTGCCTGCATCGCTGAACTGCGCCGCACCTGCGGCACCTGCGCCCAGGCACAGCATTGCCATGCTAAGAGCGATTGTTTTCATGAATTTATTCATCTTAATCATGCTCCTCTACACTATACGGAAAGCACACGGGGTACTGCGTCCCGTTGGCCTCCACACGCATAATCACAGCCTTTACATCATAAAGCTCTTCAATGACGGACTGCGTGAACACCTCGTCCGTAGGTCCGTCTGCCATAATCGTGCCCTTTTTCAGCGCAATCAGACGCTCACTGTAGCGCGCCGCATGGTTCAAATCGTGCAGCACCATGATAACCGTCAGGCCCATTTCGTTATGCAGGCGCACAACAAGCTCCATCAGCTCCAGCTGATGATGCACATCAAGATAGGTCGTAGGCTCATCGAGCAGCAAAATCTTCGGCTTCTGCGCCAACGCCATGGCCAGCCACGCGCGTTGACGTTCGCCCCCGCTCAGGGTATGCACAAGGCGCGTACGCAGCGGTCCCAACTCAGTAAACTCCAGCGCCTCCTCAATCGCCAGGCGGTCCTCCTGATTGAGTCCGTCAAAGAACCTGCGATACGGCATGCGTCCGTAGCACACCAGCTCCTCCACCGTCGTGCCGCCGGGAGCGTTCGCGCTCTGCGCCATCACGGCCAGCGTGCGCGCCACCTCTTCCGTGGACATTTTGTTAATGTCCTTGCTGTCGAGATAAACTGTGCCTGTCGCAGGCTCCAGCAGGCGGCAGAGCGCCTTCAACAGCGTTGATTTGCCGCTGCCGTTCGGCCCGATAATCGTCACAATCTCCGGCCGGGAAATATCCAGCGTCAGGTCCCTGATTATCGTGTGCTCGCCGTAGCGCAGAGTAATTTTTTGTGTATGTAATGTCGGGATATTCATAGCTTAACGCATCCTCCGTTTCAGCAGATACAAGAAGAACGGCCCGCCGATGAAGGACATGAAGATGCCCACGGGAATTTCCAGCGGACTGAAAAGCGTTCTTGCCGCCGTATCGGCCAATGTTACCACCGCACCGCCGGCAATCGCCGCACAGGGCAGCAGGTATTCATGGTCACTGCCGATTAGCAGGCGCATGATATGCGGCACGATAAGGCCCACAAAGCCCAGCATGCCTGCTACGCTTACGGAAACCGCCGCCAGCAGCGCGGAAAGAAAGATTAAAATTGTGCGCATGCGCATGACGCGCACGCCCAAACTTTTGGCCAATTCATCACCCAACTGCAACGCATTTAGGGAACGCGCACACAAAATCGTACCGATAATGCCAATGGCGCTGTAGGGCAGCAGCATCTCCACATGCCCCCAGCTGCGCCCCTGAAAACCGCCGGCCATCCACATAACCGTGCCTTGGATTCTGTCGCTGTAAAATACGTTCAGCGCCGCCATACCGCCGCCGAAGAAGGTGGCAACAGCCACGCCCGCCAAAATCATGCGCAGCGGGTTAATGCCCTTTTCCCACGCCAGGAAAAAGACGATGCCTGTGGAAAGCACGGCGCCGACGAAGGCTGCTACAGGTACCATAGCAGATTGTTCCGGAAACAGCAGCATTATAACCATCGCAAAAAGACCTGCGCCGGCGCTCACGCCGATAATGCCCGGGTCTGCCAGCGGATTGTGCAGCACGCCCTGCAGGTTGCAGCCTGCCAGCGCCAGATTAGCACCCACCAGCACGGTCACAATCGTGCGGGGCAGGCGGATGAGGTTCACAATGCGGTCGGTGTCAGCATCCGCCTCGCCCGTCAGTGCCGCCCATGTTTCGCTCACCGAAAGGCTCACTGTACCGCTGCCAATGCTCACGAAGATACCTGCGACGAGCAGGATGCACAGGCCGCAAAAGACCGCTATACGCATTTTTTCTTTTGTTTTGGCATCATTACTCATTACTTGGCCTCTCCATACATATATTCTTTCATAATCTTCATCGCGTCGATGGTGTGTGTGCCGGGGTTAACGGTAAACAGGCTCGGCGGCAGCTGGTACACACGGTTATTCTTCACGGCGTTCACGTCATGCCAGATGGCGTTGTCACGCATATTGGCGCGCAACTTTTCCAGAATTTCCTTGCTGCCGCCCATGGTAATCAGCATCACGATGTCGGGGTTTTCCTTGGCTACGAATTCCATGCTCAGCGGAATGTAGCTGCTGTCCTTCACGTTTTCGGCCTTGTCCGCAATGTTTACGGCGCCCAAACGCTCTGCCAGATCACCGCCGAAGCTCTTTTTGGTAGACATGTTGAAGCTGTCCGGCGAGCCGAAGATAATCAGCACCTTCGGTCCCCTGCCCTTCTGTACGTCCTGCGTCAGCGCGGCATATTCCTTTTCTATCTGCGCACGCTTGGCAGCAGCTTCCTTTTCTCTGCCGGCAAAGCGGCCGAAGTCGTCTATGCTTTTCAGCACGTCCTCATAGGAGTTTATCATGTTCAGGTAAAGTGGCACGCCGGCCATTTCCAAGGGCTTGCGCAGCATTACGTGGAATGGTACGTTCGTGCCTACAACCAGGTCAGGCTTCAGGCTCATGATTTTTTCCAGATTGGGCGCGTGGATCATGCCTACTTCGGGGATGTCCTTAATGCTTTCTTTGATGTCGTCGGGATATGATGTGCTGGTAGGTCTGCCGACGGCCTTGCCACCGATGGAGGTGAAGATTTCCAGATTGGAGGCATTGAGAAAGACGATTCTTTTGGGCTCCGCGGGAATGTGTACCTTGGCGCCGGTGCTGTCGGTTACGCTGACGGCGGCGTTGGCTGCGAGCTTGTGCTGGCCTCTTGCCAGCAGGAAGTAGCCTGCCAGGGCTATGATTACGACAAATACGAGTAAGATATATTTTTTCATACGCAACTCCCTTTACAATATTAGCTAGTGCTATCTTTGAATTTAAATTAGCCTAGTCTAACTTTACTATGACATTATCTTATAAGATGAGGGTTTTGTCAAGTTAAAATTAGCGTAGGCTAATTGGGTGAATCAGTTTTCAGTATGAAATTCCAGTGAGATGTCCATTTTCAGCACTTCTTTTGCCTGCATGTCGCTATGCAAGCGCAGCTCTTTAACTTTGCAACCGTCGCGTTCTACCTGCCGCAGCCAACGCAGCAGGGAATAAAAATTGCCGACAGCACTTATTTTCACTGTCTGCAGCTGCAGACCATGTTGCAAAGGCATAGGCTTACCCTCCAGCTGCATGCTACTCAGTTGAATGCTTTGCGCTTGTGCCTGCTTTTGCAGGCGCTGCAGGATGTTGTTTAAGTTCAGATTATGCTCTACCTGCTGCTCTAATTTCTTTTGCTTATCCAATAGCTTGATTTTATATGTCTTATAATCACTGTGTTCATCAGCAAAACGAATCTGCTGTGTCAGTTGCCCCTGCAGCTTCTGTGTCTGTTCTACCGCCAGTTGTCGTTCATTCCAAAGCTCTAATGCCTTTACTCCAAAGCCTGTAGACAACACCAACGCTATGCAGGCAAGCAGATTAATTGTTTTTTCTCCTGCTTTCATTGCTTGCCCTCCTTCATCTGCAGCTGCAGTTTATAAACAAGAACGTTACCCTGCTGCTGCGATTGTAGAAGCTCTACTCTGCTGTAATTTCCACATTTTTGCAGTTGCTCCACAAAACTTTCCAAGGCCAAATTATCCACCGCCTGTCCTTGCAGCACTAAAGGTTTTTTACTGCCGTTGTATTCTAGCAGTGTCAGCCAACAACCGGGCATCATCTGGCGGCAGATGCGTTCCAACTCACCAACGGCATCTTTCGATGGTTTAGACACTGCAGCCAACAGCTTTTCCAAACGCTGACAGTTACGCTCAACAGCCTCGCTTTCCTGCATACGCTGCCTCCACACCGTATTCTGCACTAATTGCTGCTCTACCTCCAGCAAATCGCGCTGCGCCAGATAACAGCCTCCCCAAGCACTAGCATAAGCCAAAATCGCTAACCCTAAAGCTGCACAGCCTGCTTTTGTCAGATAACGGCCAAAAGTGGCCGCTATCCCCTGTAAGCGCCGCTGCTTCTGCCTGTATATTGATGGAAGAGACTTCCCGGCAAACCATTTATCTGCTGCTTCATCAATCGTTTTACTGCCTAACAAAATCCCCTGCAGCTTCAGCATTAAACTTCTGCACAGCTGCTCCAGTTCAGCACGCGACGCATTCTGTAAGGCTGCAAACATTACCTGATATTGCTGTTCATCTGCTTCACCGATAACATGTGCTTCAAAGCTATAAGTATAGTCTTCATGCATCCAAGGAACGCTCTGCTGTACCTCCCATTGCAGTGCAGCCTGCAGTTCACGCCGCCTCATTAAAGGCAAAAGCAGCTGTTCGGAGTACACCGTTGCTGCCGCAGGCAGCAACAAAACCGCTGCCCCCTCTTCTACATCACGTGCCAAAAGAATTTCGCGTAAAGCATCGGTAAGTCTTTGCTTATCTGCCAGACATTCCTCATTCAGCTGCTCCTGCCAGCTATGCTCACCATTCTGCCAATACGCAACCTCCCCCGTTTGCAGTGACAAAAGCAAAAGTGCCTGCTTACGGCGCCAACGGCAACGCAAAGCGCACCGTACAGGCTCAAACAACTCCTCAACACTAATACTTTTTCCATGCTTCATCATAAGAACATCCTCCAATACCATGTAATGATTTCTTTGCCACAAAAATACGCAGCAACCGCTCCTGCGCACAAAAACGGTCCGAAGGGAATTGCCTGTTTCAGCTTTCCACGCCTGCACAGCAACAGTAATGCCCCTACAATGCCACCGCTAACAAAGGCGAGCAGCAAACATAACAGCCCCTGCTCTAAGCCAAGCCAGATTCCCAACACAGGCGCTAACTTGACATCTCCCTCTCCCATACCACCGCGACTAGCAAAATACAAAAGCAGCATAATTACCAGCAGTACTCCTGCACCACAAAGAGCTTCTAACAGCTGGTGCTCAAAAAAGGCACGCACTACACCTGCTGCCGCTAAAAGCAATGTCACTTTGTCATATAGCAGCATAGACTTCATATCCGTATAGGTGTGATAGAGCAAACAAAAAATGAAAATAATCGACAGCATACTTACCTCCTTAAAATCGTCTTTTACCTCAAAACACAAATAGGACTCCCATATTGTAATTTGTACTACAACACAGGAGTCCTAAAACTCTTCACTACATATTTACTTTTTCTGCTTCCAGATAAAGCCAATGCGCTTAGCTAAAGAGCTGAAAGTCTTTAATTGCCTCTTACCAGTTCAGGTCCTCAACCTCTTGACGGCCTTTGCCGGTCAAAGCATCCATCATGATGCGTTGCTCGATTTGAGCAGCCAGCTTCTTGGTGAATTTAACAGTATCCGGGTTAACGGACATGCTGTCGATACCGCTCTTAATGAGGAACTCGCAGAACTCAGGATATACGCTCGGAGCCTGACCGCAGATAGAAACGGTCTTGCCATCCTTATGAGCAACCTCGATCAGGTGACGGATTGCACGGCGTACAGCCAGGTTACGTTCGTCATAGATATGGGAAACAGTATCGTTATCACGGTCGCAGCCCAGAACCAGCATGGTCAGGTCGTTGGAACCGATGGAATAGCCGTCAACAAACTTGTTGAACTGGTCAGCCAGGATGATGTTGGACGGAATCTCAGCCATCAGCCAAACCTTGAAGTCCTTACCGCGGGACAGACCGCAGTCAGCCATAATCTTGGTAACCTTTTCGCATTCCTCTACATTGCGGCAGAACGGAATCATAACGTTCAGGTTCTTCAGGCCGAACTCTTCGCGAACTTTGCGAACAGCCATGCATTCGAGTTTGAATGCTTCGATATATTTAGGATCATAGTAACGGGAAGCACCGCGCCAACCCAGCAGAGCGGAAGGCTCGTTCGGCTCGAATTCGTCGCCGCCCTTCAGGTCGCGGTATTCGCTGGACTTGAAGTCGGAGAAGCGCATGGTTACCGGTCTCGGAGCCATAGCCTGGCAAACTTGGCGGATGCCTTCAGCCAGTTGGTCTACAACCTTTTCCGGTTGACCGATTTTAATCAGATACAGCGGATGTTCATGGATATAGGTAGTCCAGATGAACTCTTCGCGCATCAGGCCGATGCCGTCGCAAGGCAGAGTAGCATATTTTTCAGCCAGCTCAGGATCGCCCAGGTTCATATAAATCTTGGTGCCAGTCGGCGGGAAGTATTCAGCAGCAGCAACTACTTGTTGTGCCGGCTGTTCAGCCTTCGGCTCTTCGATGATGCCTTCATAAACTACACCATGAGTAGCATCGATGGTTACATCAATACCATCAGGAATGGTGGTGGTAGCAGCTTCGCCACGGCTCTTGGTACCTACGATACAGGGAATGCCCAGCTCGCGGGATACGATAGAAGCATGGCAGGTCATTCCGCCGCTATCTGTTACGATTGCTTTCGCTTTCTTCATAGCCGGTACCCAGTCAGGAGCGGTCATTTCGGTTACGAGAATTTCGCCTTCCTTGAATTCGTCGATATGGGACGGATCCAAAATTACATGTACGCGGCCTGCTACATTACCAGGGCTGGCAGGCAAGCCTTTAACGATAACTTTGCGATCAGTAGTCACTTTTTTCTCCTCTTTCGGTGCACCATTTTCTTTGTTACGACGGCTCCATACGGTTTCAGGACGGGCTTGCAGGATGTAAACCTTGTTATCGCGCTCGTCAACGCCCCATTCCATGTCCATGTAGCAGCCATAGTGTGCTTCAATTTTCTTAGCGCATTCAGCCAATTGTTTGATTTGCTCATCAGTCAGCTTCTGCTCGTTTTGCTCATCCAGCGGTACAACAACTTCTTCGCAGTCGCCGTCAGCTTTGCGGATCAGCTTAATGTCCTGCGCGTTAACGTTCTTTTCAACAATCTCGCAGGTAGCTTTATTTACAGTATAGTTATCCGGAGTTACGGTGCCTTGAACAACATATTCGCCCAAGCCCCATGCGCCTTCGATGAGGATGTTCTTGTCGTCGCCGGTAGCAACGTTAACAGTGAACATAACGCCAGCAGCCTTGGAGAATACCATCATCTGTACTGCAGCGCTCAGTGCTACATCCAGATGATCAAAGCCTTGTTTTTCACGGTAGTAAACCGCACGGTCGGTAAAGCAGGAAGCATAGCATTCCTTAACCTTAGCAACAATGGTTTCGGCACCCTTTACGTTCAGGTAGGTGTCCTGTTGGCCTGCAAAGCTTGCGTCCGGCATCTGTCATAAGTCCTCGGTCTTCAAGATTCATACAGCGTTCTTTATTTAGCTTAGTCCAATGGCTTCT
>ENA-UEYF01001081-UEYF01001081.1-human-gut-metagenome-genome-assembly--contig:-NODE-1081-length-24213-cov-6.014667_pt1 | contig 24213 bp, 18 predicted proteins | sample MGYA00242902_ERZ507920 | MGnify/ENA primary metagenome ERZ507920 (study PRJEB26167, sample SAMN06115402) | human gut metagenome | host: Homo sapiens | place: China:Jiangxi | collected 2016-07-05...
AGGGCTATCCAGAAGATTGCCCAGATAGGACAATGGGCATACAATACAAATCAGAATATTTTCCATTATTTGGGTTATACAGGCGTTTTGTGTGAGGAAAGTGTGCAGAACCTTGCCATTGAGAAATATGTGGAACTGATTGTAGAAGAAGATCGTCAGAGTTTTATTGAATGGTGCCACGTGAACGAGAAAGAGCTCAACATGGAGAGCATCAGTTATCGAGTTCGCCTGAACGGAGAAATCTTCTATATGCGTATCCAGACTTATTTGCGTGAAGAGCGCCCCGACGGTAGTTTCAACATCGAAGGGTATATTCAGAACATCACGGATATACAGCATCGCAGAAATGACATCAACACACTGACTCATGCCATCAACAATGCCAAAGAAAGTATCTTTGCCGCCAGACCCGATGGCACGATTATCTTCGCTAACCGTCGTTTCCTGTACAATCATGGTATTTCAGAAAACGAAGACATCAGTCAATTAAAGATTTACAATGTTGCCGCAGATATGCCTACGCAAGAGGCTTGGAACGAACGTTGCAAAGATGTCATACACGGTGGCAGCAGTAACTTTGTGGCTCACCATCCGTCGAAAATCAATAGAGATATATTGGCTTACGAAGGTACGATGTACAACGTCACCAATGATTCCGGTGAAGAAAGTTACTGGTCGTTTGCCCATGATATTTCCGAACGGATTCGGTATGAAGCCCAAATCAAACGGCTGAATCAAATCATGGATACGACGATCAATAATCTCCCCGCGGGGATTGTTGTGAAGGAGATCAATAATGATTTCCGGTACATTTACCGAAACCGGGAGGCTTATAACCGCGATCTTTACAAGAACGATCCTGTCGGTAAGAATGACTTCGATTTCTACCCGCCTATCGTGGCAGAGAAGAAGAGACAGGAGGATATTCAAGTGGCCACCAGCGGAAAAGGTATGCACTGGACGGTGGAAGGAAAGGACCGGAACGGAAACCTGATTATCCTTGACAAGCGGAAAATCCGGGTGGATGGGGACGAACTGTCTTCGCCTATCATCGTCAGTATCGAATGGGATGTCACGGAACTGGAAATGATGAAGCGGGAGCTACTGTCTTCGAAGGAAAAAGCGGAAATGTCTGATAGTTTGAAATCAGCTTTCCTTGCCAATATGAGTCATGAGATACGTACTCCGCTGAATGCTATTGTGGGGTTCTCGCATCTCATTGCCGAAAGTGATGATGCGGAAGAACGAAAGACGTACTACAACATCGTAAACGCGAACAACGAGCGTCTTTTGCAACTTATCAACGAGATTCTCGATCTCTCGAAGATTGAATCGGGAACCATCGAGTTTTCCTTCGGTCCGGCTAGTCTCCATAATCTCTGCCGGGAAGTGTACGATGCTCATATATTCCGTACTCCGCAGGGAGTAAGCCTTGTCTATGAGTCTTCGGACGAGAGTCTGATGATTGAGACGGACAAGAATCGAGTGTTCCAGGTGATTTCGAATCTGATTGGGAATGCTGTTAAGTTTACGAAAGAAGGAAGTATCAGTTATGGTTATAAGCTGGTGGATAACCAGATTGTTTTCCACGTAACGGATACCGGAACAGGAATTGAGCCGGAGAAAGTGGGTCGTGTGTTCGAACGTTTTGCCAAGCTGAACAATCATGCACAGGGCACTGGGTTGGGATTATCTATCTGTAAGTCTATCGTTGAACGTCTCGGGGGCAAGATTTCCGTCAGCTCCGAATTTGGTAAGGGAACGACGTTTACATTTACTTTGCCGTATACGGTTGCAGAATCCGTGAGTGTAGATTCGGAGAAAAAGAATGATGATGAGACGAGCGGAGGTATGAGCAGTGCTGTAAATACACGGCATGCTTGTATTTTGGTTGCCGAGGATACGGACAGTAACTTTGATTTATTGGAGGCTATCTTAGGTAAGGAGCACCGGATTATTCGTGCGCATGACGGAATGGAGGTTGTCACGATGTTCGATGAGGTGAAACCCGATCTTATCCTGATGGATATTAAAATGCCGAATTTGGATGGATTGGAGGCAACGAAAATCATTCGGGAGCTGTCTGCCACTGTTCCTATCATTGCTCAAAGTGCCTTTGCCTATGAGCAGGACCGGAAAGCGGCGAAAGAGGCAGGATGCAATGATTTTATAGCTAAACCGATAGCGGATGATAAGCTGAAAGCTATGATTCATAAATGGTTGTCGCCTCCGTAAAAGGGCACATATTATAGAGTACATATTGTATAGAAAACGCTTTAATAGTGATATAATCACCCAATAACTTAGATTAGATGAAAGCCTTTTACAGACTGTTTTATTACATATCCATCGTGCTGACCAGTATTTTGGCAGGAGTTACCATTGCGGGCGCCTTCGTAGGTAATGCCGCACCGGATAGTTTCAAATTTATGCCTTTCATCGGTTTGATGTTACCGATACTTTTGTTGGCTAATCTTGCTTCTGTCATCTACTGGACGATCCGTTGGCGGTGTTGGGTTTTCATCCCTCTGATTGCTATATTCAGTAACTGGAGCTATATTAGTTGTGTGATTCAATCTTCTTTTTTCAGCCCGGCTTCGGCTCCAATGGTCAAAATGAATGCGTATACTCCTGGTATTTTAACTGTTGCTACTTACAATGTTGACGCTTTTAATCATGAGCATACCGGTTATTCATGCAAAGAGATAGCCTCTTACATGAGAAATCTGCAAGCAGATATTCTCTGTTTTCAGGAGTTTGGCATTAATGATGAGTTTGGTGTAGACAGTATAGCTGCGGTTCTTTCTGATTGGCCGTATTATTATATCCCTATTTCTCCCGAGGGAAAACATTTGTTGCAGCTGGCTGTTTTCAGCCGTTACCCCATCAAGGAGGAGAATCTTATCGTCTATCCTGATTCGAAAAATTGCAGTCTCTGGTGTGATATTGAGATTAATGGCCGTATCATCCGCCTGTTCAACAATCATCTCCAAACAACGGAAGTGAGCCAGAACAAGCGCAAACTGGAAAAGGGACTCCGCACGGATGATTCTCAAAGGGTGGAACGTGCTGCTTTGGGATTGATTGACGGATTACATGAGAATTTCCGGAAACGTGCCGTACAAGCTAATACTCTAAAGCAACTGATAGCTGCCTCTCCCTATCCTACTATCATCTGCGGTGACTTTAACTCTCTGCCGTCTTCGTATGTTTATCACACTGTAAAAGGTGATAAGTTGCAGGATGGTTTTCAGACGAGTGGTCATGGGTATATGTATACTTTCAAGTTCTTCAAGCATCTGTTAAGAATCGACTATATTCTCCATTCACCGGAACTGAATAGTACGGATTACTTCTCGCCGGATCTTACTTATAGCGATCATAATCCGGTGGTGATGAGGGTGAAGTTATAAAAGAGTAAGAGGATGATAAGCTAATAATCATATCCTTAAAGATATTCCGTTTATATCAAAATCTTACTGATAATAAAAAAGGCTGTCCCGAACAAACGAGACAACCTTTCATTATTTTGAGATTTTATCGAATTAATGGAATATATAACGAAGACTAAACTGAACAGAGTAAGTAGATCTAAAATCTTTATACTTTGTATACGTTTCAGTCAATCTTTTCCCGCTACTCTTCTGGAATGTATAACCTTTACTTTCAATGCCGTTAGACCCATTATTACCATTATCGTAAGCTAAAAGATTAGTATTATTTACAGTCTTATACAACCCCCAATCTGAATTTAATAAATTCAAGAAATTCTTAATATCAACACCAAATTGAAGAGTGTGACGCTTACCACCCACTTTCAAATAGAAATCTTGCATAAATTTCAAATCCAACTGATGATGCCAAGGCATAACAACTCCACCACGATCTACATATTCACCTTTGTGCTTCTTCAAATAACTATCCTGATTGATATATGCCCAAAAGTCATCTTTCTGCTGATCTGCAGTATAAATCTGACCATCTAATTTATAATCATCATATGTTCTATTTACACTATTATATGTTTTTTCTGCAAAAGTCCAACTATTTAGCTCCTCTCTTGAAGCAGGAATATATAATAAGTTGTTGGCTCCACCATCACCTACAATATTACCGGCAAATGTATAAGAATAACGAGCATAACCATAGCCACCAGCATATCCCATATTCATTCCCTCATAAATGAATGATAATGAAGAAGCAAATCTCTTAGCATACTCTAAACGATAACCAGCTGAAGCCACAACACGATGAGGAGAAACATAAGTACCATAACCTGTTTCATGTTCATTAATACCACCCACAGAATAAGTGTTTGTCCTATATGCAGAAGTTACCTGATCGCCAATGCCATCACTATATGCCTTAGCCTTCGAATGTGTATATGCAGCAGACAAATACAAACCAAAATCAAAAGATTTCGCCAATTGAGCTGTAATAGAATAATAATAGGCTTTATGACCACCATTTTCTATATAGAATACATTCTGATTATTCCTATTATTCGTCCATGAAGCGTCAGAGTATTTGCCATATGAATCACGTGTATCATTTGGATTAAAAGTGATTGTAGTTTCTGAAGGTTTAATAGCTTTATTAGAAATAACGGCAGGATTGATATCTTTATTAAAGATACCTTCTATCGAGAAGTCAATATCTCCCGGAAGTTTAGCATCAAAAGCTAATGAAGTTTTCCATGTAGACGGCATCTTCAAATCCTTATCAATAATCGTAGGATCCTTTGGAGATTTAATATCAACAGTTCTGCCATTCGGATACAACTCATTCAGAACTCCTGATACAGATGGTTGAAAATGAGGTTTCAAAGCTGCATCAGCTACCTTAGTATAATAATATTGATTCTGACCAACATTAGAATTACCAACTGCAGATACTAACCATACAAATGGTAAACGACCTACATAAAGCCCAGTACCTCCACGAAGAACATATTTACGTTCACCAGTAATGTCCCAGTTGAATCCTACACGTGGAGACACAGAAATCTTAGCAGAAGGTACTTGATCAGTAGAATAGCTTACTCCGCCAAAATCACATCTTGCAAAATCTTCATTATAGTTATTCTTCAAAGAAGGATACTTAGGCATCTCAAAACGAATACCAGCAGTCAACTTAAAGTTCTCACTTATATTCATCTGATCTTGCAAATACAATGAATATTGCAATGTTTTCATTTCAGCCTTAAATTGGCTATAGTCTGCTGCATTAGAGTGTGTGATAGCAAAAGCCTTAGGATATTCATTATTTACGAAGCTGTCCCATGAATTATACACATAGTATCCATTACCTGCTTGCTGGAAACCATTAGTAGCTTTATTATATTCAAACTGGAAACCTGCCAATAAATTATGGATACCTGCTGTATAAGACAACTCATCTGTAAGAACAAATGTTCTGGCTTGGGCTAAGTTCCCCGGAGAAAAGACATCAGGACCGATACGTGCATATACCGCACCATCTTCCAAAATATCAATTGTTGGAAAATCAGCCGCTCCCTCATAACTTCTTGGCTCATCCTGGAAAGAATAAGTAACACGTGTTACATTATTCAAACTACCATCCAACCATTTAGAGTTCCACTCTGAAGCATATGATGTAAAATTGTATTCTTTGAAATAACGAGAATTTTCAAAATACATAGCAGCATTATGATTTACATTACCAGAACCTTTGGAAGCAGCTGCTCCACCATCATAAATATCCGTTGCATAGAAAGGAGATACAGAAGAAGTTGGACCGCTATTGTCTTTTGAATGAGCACGTGTAAAACGGAAATTCAATTTATTATTATCATTAATATTCCAGTCCAAACGTGCCATAATTTTATAGGCCGGAGTTTTGATAGAATACCCCTGATAACGTCCCGGATCATAGTCATACTTGTCTATAAAATAGTTGCGAATCTCATCCATCTTTCCCACTGTAGGACGATTCACATTGGCTGTATTAGATCCCCAATCATCACTGTCGCTTAAACGAGCTCTGCTCTTAGGACCAGCTGTTACATTATCTTCATACTCACCGTTTACAAAGAAGAACAACTTATTTTTTATGATTGCACCTCCAAAACTAGCACCATAGAGGTATTTTTGAGATTTCTCACGTATTAACTCTAAATCACCTACCTTATCACCATTCAAATTCTCATTATTTAAATAAGTATAAGCCGTTGCATAAAAATCATTTGTACCACTTTTAGTTACAGCATTAATTGCCCCACCAATGAATCCACTTTGGCGAACATCAAACGGAGTTACAGATACTGCTATTTGCTCCAATGCATCCAAAGAAATAGGTGAACCTCCGCCCGGCAAGTTAGAACCGATACCAAATGAATTACTGAAAGCAGCACCGTCGACAGTTACAGAAGACTGACGGTAATTACCACCACCTACGGCAAAACCATTACCTGTATTAGCTCCTTGCGGAGTTAAACGCATAATATCATTCATACTACGTCCAACAGTAGGGATCATAGCCATCTGCTCTTCTCCAATATTAGTAATAGCGCCTGCACGGTCACTCTTCATATTGCTGTTTTTTGAAGCCGTCACTACGATTTCATCTAACAATTCAGAGCTTTCTTTTAAAGAAACATTTAAAACATAATTCTCTCCCAATGAAAGGTTAATTCCCTTGTAAATTGCTGTTTGATAACCAACATAAGAAATTTCTACTTTGTAAGGGCCGCCGGTACGCATACCCTGCAGATTAAATTGACCACTGACGTTAGTCACTGTACCATAACGAGTGCCTGATGGTTCGTGAACCGCAACGATTGTTGCTCCAATGATTGGTTCATCTTGTGCGGTCACTTTACCACTCATCGTGGCTGTTGTAACCTGCGCGCTCATCGTGACGGTAATAAATAACATTACTAGCACTAAGAAAGATCGCATTCTCTTTAACATAAATGTAGTTGATTAGTTAATATAAATTGTTTGCTTTTAAAAACTGTGCACAAATATAATTAATAATATTTAGAACTACATTACGATTATACTACAATTTTTTAAGAGAGATAAACGTTTTCCCCTGTTATAAAACGATAAAGGCTCCACAATATTCGCAGAGCCTTTTATTTTGAAACAGAAAGCATTAGAAATGCTTCAATCTATTACTTTACACTAGTCAGTCATTAACTTTCTATAACGAACACGCTTCGGCTCTTCATTTCCCAAACGTTTCATTTTGTTTTCTTCGTATTCTGAATAAGACCCTTCGAAGTAGAATACATTGGAGTCTCCTTCAAAAGCCAGAATGTGTGTACAGATACGGTCGAGGAACCAACGGTCATGCGAGATAACTACGGCACAGCCGGCAAAATCTTCCAGACCTTCTTCCAAAGCACGCAGTGTGTTTACATCAATATCATTGGTAGGCTCATCGAGCAACAGTACATTGCCTTCTTCTTTCAAAGCCATCGCCAAGTGTAAACGGTTTCTTTCACCACCGGACAGTACACCGCAAAGTTTTTCCTGATCGCCTCCAGAGAAATTGAAACGAGAAAGGTATGCACGTGCATTGATGTCACGTCCTCCCATGCGGATCAGCTCATTACCACCGGAAATTACCTGGTAAACACTCTTATTCGGATCAATGTCTCTGTGTTGCTGGTCTACATACGCCACCTTTACAGTCTCTCCTACTTCAAATTCTCCTTTATCTACTGTCTCCAATCCCATAATCAGACGGAACAGTGTCGTCTTTCCCGCACCATTGGGACCGATCACACCAACAATACCATTAGGAGGAAGCATAAAGTTCAAATCGTCAAACAACAGTTTATCGCCGTATGCTTTAGCCACCTGTTTCGCTTCAATGACTTTATTACCCAGACGCGGACCATTCGGAATGAAGATTTCAAGTTTTTCTTCTTTCTCTTTCACGTCTTCATTCAGCAACTTGTCATAAGAGTTAAGACGTGCCTTACCCTTTGCCTGACGGGCTTTGGGAGCCATGCGCACCCATTCCAACTCACGTTCCAGTGTTTTGCGACGTTTGCTGACGGTCTTTTCTTCCATTTCCATACGTTTGGTCTTCTGTTCCAACCAGGAAGAGTAGTTACCTTTCCAGGGGATACCTTCACCACGATCCAGTTCAAGAATCCATCCGGCAACGTGATCGAGGAAGTAACGGTCGTGCGTCACAGCAATAACCGTACCTTCATATTGTTGTAGATGTTGTTCCAACCAGTCGATAGACTCTGCATCCAAGTGGTTGGTAGGTTCGTCCAGCAAAAGCACATCCGGTTTCTGTAATAGCAAACGACAAAGAGCTACCCGGCGACGTTCACCTCCGGAGAGATTTTCTACCGGCTGATCTTCAGGCGGACAACGGAGAGCATCCATCGCACGCTCCAACTTGCTATCCAGATTCCATGCATCAGTTGCATCAATGATATCTTGCAATTCACCCTGGCGAGCGAAAAGAGCATCCATCTTATCCTGATCCTCGTAGTACTCCGGCAAACCGAACTTCTGATTGATTTCTTCGTATTCTGTCAGTGCGTCAACAATGGGTTGCACGCCTTCCATTACTACTTCTTTTACTGTCTTTGTGTTGTCTAAATAAGGTTCCTGTGCCAAGTAACCCACGGAATATCCCGGAGAGAACACCACTTCTCCCTGATAGGATTTCTCCAAACCGGCGATGATCTTCAATAACGTTGATTTACCGGAACCGTTCAAACCGATAATACCGATTTTCGCTCCATAGAAAAACGACAGGTAAATGTCTTTCAGCACATTCTTATTGGGGGTGAAAGCCTTGCTCACTCCCACCATCGAGAAGATAATTTTTTTATCGTCAGCAGCCATACGTATGATTATATATTGTTGATAATGGCACAAAGATAAGAAAAATGTTTGAATTCTTTTGGAGTTATAAAAAAATGTTCTACCTTTGCACCCGCATTCGAAAGAAAGCACTGAAGGACCGATTCGCTAGCTCAGCAGGTAGAGCACAACACTTTTAATGTTGGGGTCCTGGGTTCGAGCCCCAGGCGGATCACAAAACACAAAATTAATCCCTTGATAATCAGTCGTTATCAAGGGATTTTTCTTTTAAGATTCTTCACATATACTTACTCAACAAGCATAGAACGACACGGCAGTTCGATTACAAAAGTAGTACCGATCCCCAGTTGGGAATCAACTAATACCCGCCCGTTCATCTTCTCAACGATTAGTTTGCAGATAGATAAACCCAAACCGGCCCCTTGAGCAAAGGAGTCCAACTTCTCAAACCTTTCGAATATCTTTTCAAGCATATTCTGCGGGATGCCCCGACCGGTATCTTTAACACCGATTCTGACAGATTGGTGGTCTACCTCATAGAAGACTTCCACATGTCCGGTGGCAGTGTTCTTTAAGGCATTCGAAAGAAAATTACTCAAGATCTGTTTGATACGCAGGCTATCCAGTTCTACCAGAGAATCATGTGCCGGATAGTTAGTCAGAAGTTCAACGCCGGATGGTACTTGATGAACATACTCCGCTACACTCTCGTCAAGAAGCTCGGTAAGGTTAACCCAGTCCGGACGCAATTCCAGATAACCGGATTCTATTTTAGAAAGATCAATTACATCATTAATCAGATTTAATAATAGTTTGTTGTTATGTCCAATCAGAGAATTATATAGTTCCTTTTCCGCTGCACTTTCCGTACTAGTCAACAGGCTTGAAAAGCCGACAATAGCATTTAAAGGAGTACGGATTTCGTGACTCATATTAGCCAGGAAAGCAGACTTTAACCGGTCGGACGCTTCAGCTTTATCACGTGCCTTGACAAGCATTTCTTCTGTCCTTTTCAGTTCTGTGATATCATAATTGATGCTGATAATCTCGATAATCCGGTCCTGCGGGGCATATTTCTTTACTAACAGATTGACATGCGTCCATGTGTATGTACCATCCTCCCTAAGGACACGCATCTCTTTGCTAAGTTTGGTAGTAAGTCCCTTTCGTGCGTCGTCCAAAAACCGAATCAACAAGGTACGGTCATCAGGGTGGAAATGCCGGTATGTGCCAAAGATGTCGGACAACGGAGCTTCATCCGCTTCACCCACATTTCTGTACCAGCTTTTTTGGGCATAGCCGTGTCCACTCAAAATATTGAAATGAGCATAACCGACCTTGGCATAATCACCGACCAATTCAAAAAACTCCTCAAACTCCTGAATCTTATTATAGGCTACCGTTGTTTCTGTCTTATCCGCATTAATCAATAGATAGTTTATTGGCTGATGCTCACTATTATATAATGTAGTCACTTTAGTCATCAGATCAATCGTACCCTGTTTTTGGGTATTCTGATAATACGATCCGACCTTCGAGAAGTCATAACGGAAAGTAAAGTCGGCGTCTTCATTTTTCTTCAGCCGTTCTTTCATTTCTTTCGGAAAAATAGGATTATCAAAAATATTGATACCCAATACATCTTCTTTCTTCTCTATATGAAACATCTCCAATTCCTTATCATTCAGATCCACCAATACCCCATCCATATCGTATAATTCGATACCAATAGGCAAATACTTGAAAATGTTAGATAAGAGACGCTCACTGTATTGCAAAGCTTGGTAAGCAGATGCCATATCAGGACCATCTTGCACTTCGGATATACCATAAATGATTTCGTTTCCGTCTTCATCCGTTTCTTGAAAGCATACCTTGCTACGTACCCAAACAGCTCCTTTCACCGTATCAAGCAAATACACCACCTCCGGCCGTTGATACACACCATAAGAATGAACTGTTGTAGAAAGTTGTTCCTCTTTCTGAATACGTTTATTGAAATCTTCAAAACTAATAACTCCGGTCTGATCCAGACCTAATAACTCTACTATAAAGTCAGAACATTCATAATTCGCAGTTGATAAATTGGCTTTCCACCATCCCATATTAGCGTTAGCCATCAACTGCGAGAAAAAGGTAAAATCTTGTAGTCTATTCATAACGCTATTTATCATTTTATTATTTTTCGGGCGCAAAAATACAGATTGGTAACAAATCTAACTTTCAGAAAGACACTTTTTTAGCATATTATAAGAAGATTATTTGTGATTAAACTAAAAAATTTCCGGTTAAAACTTTCTCTAAAAGAGATTATTTCAACCGGAAATTTTACAATCGTCAAGTTCCTTATTTTACTTTTTCAAGGACTGATAAACAGCTTTTGCCATCACTTTAGCCCCTTCTTCATTCGGATGGATCTTATCCGGAAACAATTGGGGCATTCCGTCCATTGCTGCGTGAAGATCGATGACAGACAAGTTATTTTTCTTGGCAACCTTCTTTATCATCGGAATGATTTGTTTAGAGATGATATCATCGTTGATATTATCACCGGTCTGATAGGCTTTAGAAGGATAACAAAGATAAATCTTCGGTTGAGCTGGCAACGCTTTGAAAGCATCGACCATTGTTTGCAGATCTTTCGTGAAGTCGGCCTTATATTTCCAGTTGAATGATTTACTGTCATTCGTACCCAACTTGATAACAACGATATTAGGATTGAAAGCCAGCGCATCCTGATAAGCCTTTTCATTCATATAAGGATGATCGCCCTTGTTCAGCAGAGTGCGGGCACTGACTCCGAAGTTCTTTACCCAATAAGCCTCTCCCAACATACGGCTCAACACGGCCGGATAACTGTCACGATCACGATTCTTGATACGTGCTCCATACGTAATACTATTTCCAATGCAAGCTACACGGATAGCATCTTTATGAGGTACTTTGAAACTACGGAGCCAAGACGTCAGTTCGTCCAACATTTCATTCTTATAGAGGAAACCCTCGCGAATTCCCCATCCATGTCCACCGGAAGGATAAATATGAAGCACTGAAGGAACATTGTTCTTGTTCAGCGCCAAATAATAATTAACTCCGTTAGCAGGCGGAACGACTTTATCATCATCACTATATACGATAAAAGCACGTGGTGTATCTTTCGTCACTTGCTTTTCATTAGAATATTCAAGTTCCAATTCAGCAGAAGCATCTTTTCCCAAAAGGTTGTCGTGAGAACCCCTATGGGTATAAGATTTATCCATCGTAATCACAGGATAGAAAAGAATCTGAAAGTTTGGACGAAGTTCGGGCTTGGCATGAGTGGCAATGGTAGAAGCCAGATGTCCACCGGCAGAAGAGCCCATGATACCAATGTCATTCGGGTTCAAATTCCAGACATCGGCACTGTCACGCACCAATTTCATTGCTGCTTCAGCATCCGAAATGGGTAATGTACGATCACCGTTCGGCATCCGGTATTTTAGCACAATCAATGCAATACCTTGTTTATTGAAATAGGGCGCCCAATCACAGCCTTCGTGTTCGAATGCCAAATGTGAATATCCACCTCCCGGACACGCAACCACAGCACGCCCTGTAGCCAGTTCCGGCGCAGGAAGAAATACGCGAAGTGAAGGTTGTTCAATATCAAAAGGTTTCGGAGCATTTTGCGCTACCACTCGTGAACCAGCAAAAAAGAGAAGCAGCAAGATAAAAATAGTAGAAAATTTCTGTTTCATAGTATCTATGTACTTTGATTAATGAATAATTAGATGCGCGAAGATAGTAATTTTGCGTATCTTTGCAGCCCATTTTGATTAGAAAAATTATATGCAAGGAATAAAGAATCTGACACAAGGCCCTATCAATCGTCAACTGTTTAATCTGGCAATGCCGATCATGGCAACGTCGTTTATCCAAATGGCATATAGCCTCACAGATATGGCGTGGGTAGGACGACTGGGAAGTGAAGCCGTAGCCGCCATCGGTTCTGTCGGAATCCTGACCTGGATGTCCGGTTCTATCTCCTTATTAAATAAGGTGGGATCTGAAGTGAGTGTCGGACAATCCATCGGTGCGCAAAGCCAGGAAGATGCCCGCAGTTTCGCATCTCACAACATCACGATTGCTTTGATTATTTCCATCTGTTGGGGCACACTCCTTTTTATATTTGCAGAACCTATCATACGCATCTATGAACTCGAGGATCATATTACGGCCAATGCCATCCAATACCTGCGGATTGTTTCTACCGGATTACCTTTCGTTTTCCTCTCCGCCGCCTTCACCGGAATTTATAATGCGGCAGGGCGCAGTAAAGTCCCGTTCTTTATCAGCGGCACAGGATTGATACTGAATATCATCCTGGACCCGCTCTTTATATTCGGTTTCGGGCTGGGAACCAACGGTGCGGCATACGCTACCTGGATTGCGGAAGCAAGTGTTTTCCTGATTTTCGTCTATCAGTTGCGTTGCCGGGATGCTCTGCTTGGCGGTTTCCCTTTCTTCACGCGTCTAAAGAAAAAATATACACGGAGAATCTTTAAACTGGGATTGCCCGTGGCTACTTTGAATACGCTATTTGCTTTCGTCAATATGTTCCTTTGCCGCACCGCCTCGGAACAGGGAGGGCACATCGGACTGATGACTTTCACCACCGGAGGGCAAATTGAAGCAATCACCTGGAATACCTCACAGGGATTTTCCACTGCACTAAGTGCCTTCATCGCCCAAAACTACGCCGCCGGACGAGTGGAACGGGTACTTAGAGCCTGGTATACGACTTTATGGATGACGGGAATCTTCGGAACATTCTGTACATTGCTATTCGTTTTCTTCGGGAATGAAGTTTTTGCCATATTCGTCCCCGAACAGGCGGCCTACGAAGCCGGAGGTGTGTTCCTCCGTATCGACGGATATTCGCAACTTTTTATGATGCTCGAAATCACCATGCAGGGAGTATTCTACGGCATCGGACGCACCATCCCTCCTGCCATTATCAGCATCAGTTGCAACTATATGCGTATTCCGCTTGCCATCCTGTTTGTACGGATGGGCATGGGAGTGGAAGGAATCTGGTGGGCAGTCTGCGTCACCACGGTTGCCAAAGGGTTAATTCTTTTGAGTTGGTTCATTATTATTAAAAAGAAGTGTTTGAGTGTTCCTTCAACGATAAAAGGATAATTATCATTTCCCTTTATTAACAAACAAAGGGGCTCTTCCGAGTTATTTTAACTTAAAAAGTACACGCTTGCCAAATAATATGTATCTTTGCATTGTTATTAATAATGCGAAGTGATTCGTATAAAAACATTTTTTATAAACCAATTAAAAAACATCAACATTATGAACAAGATGAAATTTATGGTTCTCTTCATGAGTATTGCCATGATATTTGGTAGCTGTGGAAGTATGAACAACACTGGTAAAGGTGCTGCTATCGGTGGTGGTTCGGGTGCTGCACTAGGTGCGATCCTGGGAGGTGTTATCGGTAAAGGTAAAGGTGCTGCTATCGGTGCTGCTATTGGTACGGCAGTAGGTGCAGGTACAGGTGCTCTTATCGGTAAGAAGATGGACAAAGCAGCAGCAGAAGCAAAACAAATTGAAGGCGCACAAGTAGAACAGATAACAGACAACAACGGATTGCAAGCCGTGAAAGTAACATTCGACTCGGGTATTCTTTTCACTACCGGTAATGCAAATCTAAGTGCTGCTGCTAAATCTGCTTTAAGCAAGTTTGCCAACAATGTGCTCAACCAGAACCGGGATATGGACGTGTCTATCTACGGATATACCGACAACCAGGGCTGGAAGAACAGTACTGCTGCACAAAGCCAGCAAAAGAACCTGAACTTATCACAAGAACGTGCGCAAAGTGTGTCCAGTTACTTGTTGAGTTGCGGTGTTTCCACCAATCAGATCAAGAGTGTACTGGGAATGGGTGAAAGCGATCCCGTTGCAAGCAATGACACTGCTGCCGGTCGCGAACAAAACCGTCGTGTAGAAGTATACATGTACGCAAGTGAGCAAATGATTAAAGATGCACAAGCAGCCGCTAATTAAAAAATTACTGCGCTATACGCGCAACCTGCTGATTTTCTTCTTTGCATCAACACTACTGGCAGTGATTATTTATCGTTTCATGCCGGTTTATGTAACTCCGTTGATGGTTATCCGAAGCGTTCAGCAAGTTTTTTCAGGAGATAAACCCACGTGGAAGCACACGTGGGTTTCTTTTGATAAGATATCTCCCAACCTGCCGATGGCGGTCATAGCCTCCGAAGACAACCGTTTTGCCGAACACAACGGGTTCGACCTCGTAGAAATCAAGAAAGCGATGAAAGAAAACGAAACACGCAAACGGAAACGGGGAGCAAGCACCATCAGTCAGCAGACAGCCAAGAATGTGTTCTTATGGCCGCAATCGTCGTGGGTACGCAAAGGGCTCGAAGTCTACTTTACGTTTCTCATCGAACTCTTCTGGTCGAAAGAGCGAATCATGGAAGTCTATCTCAACTCTATAGAAATGGGAAATGGCATCTACGGCGCACAAGCAACCGCAAAAAATAAGTTCGGAACAACAGCCGACAAGCTGACCCGGGGGCAATGCGCGCTCATCGCCGCCACCCTACCCAACCCGATACGATTTAACTCGGCGAAACCTTCGTCATACATACTAAAACGACAAAGTCAGATATTACGGCTGATGAATCTAGTTCCTAAATTCCCACCGGAAGAGAAGGCCGTTGAAAAGAAAAAAAGCAAAAAAAAGAAAAGCAAATAACAAGAAAGAATTTATAACCTAGTTTAATTTACGATTAGACGATTTACAATGTACGATTGAAATAACTATTGGAATCATAAGTACTTATCTTTGCATGAGTATTCCCTCATTCACAATTCAAACTTCAATCGTACATCGTAAATCATCTAATCGTAAATAAAATAGGTTATAAAAAAGGAAGGAGCAAAGAGAATCTATCTCTTTGCTCCTTCTGCTAATAAGCTTGTTTGTATGCGTTATCCTCATTTATACAAAATCTTTCAATTCCTGTTGTAAACGTTGACGTGTGAAGAATATGCGGCTCTTCACTGTGCCTAATGGTAATCCTAATTTCTCTGCGATTTCGCGGTATTTAAAACCAGATACGTGCATAGAGAAAGGAATCTTATACTCCCGGGGGAGTGCATTGACGATGCGGTGCATTTCTTTCAGGTCGTAAGCACCTTCCGTACTTTCAAATCCTGAATCTTGTGGCAGATTTAAGTGATAATAATTATCGGTTGTGTCAACAAAAGTTTGATCGCGTACTATTTTACGGTAGTTATTTATAAAGATGTTGCGCATGATAGTATACATCCAACCTTTAAAATTCTGTGCATGAACGAACTTCTCTTTGTTATCCAATGCCTTCAACATACATTCCTGTACTAAATCATTGGCAGAATCCTGATCTGCAGTCAGTTTGAAAGCAAAATGACGCAATTCCGATTCCATCTCTACTATTTTGCATGTTAGTTTATCCATCGTTCCTCTATTATCATAATTTATACTGAGTACAAAGATGGAGCATTTTCACATAATACACCATGACAATTTTTCCGCAATATTTGACTATTTTTCCCTGAGGGGTTTCAACCTTTTCCCGTTTAAGTTGTTGTTTGCACATTCACCTAAAACTTAACTTATAATGAAAACAAAATTTAAATCAGTAGCCTTGCTACTTGGGATGAGCCTACTCCCACTCTGCGCAAATGCGCAGAAAAAAGTAATCATTGAAGATAAAGAACCAAACTCCATCATGTTTGTCTCAAGGGATAAAGCCGGAGATGAAATTATCCGGATAATGGAAGAAACCCAACTTAAACGTTTCCATGAACCGAAAGCTCCACGCTTTTTACTGACGGACCAAAAAGGAAAATTTGCCCTCGGCATTGGAGGATATGTACGTGCTACTGCAGAATATGACTTCGGGGGTATTGTAAAAGACGTGGACTTCTATCCCGCCCTTATCCCCAATAAAGGAAACGGTTATGTGAAAAATCAGTTCCAGATGGATGCCAGTACTTCCACTCTCTTCTTGAAACTGGTAGGTCATACGAAGAATTTAGGAGATTTTGTAGTTTATACAGCCGGAAATTTCCGGGGAGACGGCAAAACATTCGAACTTCAAAATGCATATGCTTCATTCTTAGGATTTACATTGGGATACAGCTACGGTTCGTTCATGGACTTGGCAGCACTACCCGCCACCATCGACTTTGCCGGACCTAACGGCTCTGCATTTTACCGTACTACACAATTAAGCTATCTGTATAGCGGATTAAAAAACTGGAAATTCGGAATAGCCGCCGAAATGCCTTCTGTAGACGGTACAACTACCGATAAAGTATCTATCAGCACCCAACGTATGCCGGATTTTGCCGCTTCCGCTCAATACAATTGGAATAAAAACAGTCACATTCGTCTGGCAGCTATCATCCGCAGTATGACTTACTCAAGTGATGTTTACCAAAAAGCCTATTCAACTACCGGCTTCGGACTACAAGCATCGACCACTTTCACTGTTACTCCCAAATGGCAGGTGTTCGGGCAACTTAATTATGGTAAAGGTATCGGTCAGTTTCTCAATGATTTGAGTAATCTGAATGTGGATCTTGTTCCGAATCCGGAAAAAGAAGGCAGAATGCAAACCCTTCCTATGTTGGGTTGGTATGCCGGCTTACAGTATAACATCTGCAAAAACGTATTCGTATCGGGCACTTATAGCTTATCAAGACTCTATTCGGAACACAATTACCCCAGCGACAATCCGGACGCCTACCGTAAAGGACAATACCTGGTGGCCAACATGTTCTGGAATGTAACCAGTAACCTGCAAGTAGGCGCCGAGTATTTAAGAGGATGGCGCACAGACTTCAACGATGCTACCCGTCATGCTAATAGAATGAATTTATTAGTGCAATACTCGTTCTAAAAAGAAAGACTTTTCGTCTCGATCAAAATGGAAAAGGAGACTTCACTGCTTTTTGAAAAAGCAAGAGTGAAATCTCCTTTTATATAATTATTGAAAGTCAGTTCACCTTATCAGAATTTATAATCAAGACCGATACCAAATACTTTATTGGTACGCGAAAAGACATCAGTACCCGGGATAACTTGTCCTGCCAAAGCAGAAATTCCGTTGTAATCACTCCACTTTTTCGTATAATCCTCATAATCAGTCCAAAAATAAGCAATATTCAATTTCAGATTTTTAGCTATATTAAAGCCAGCACCAAAACCGAAAGAATAAGAACTGACAGCAAAACTCATGTCGCTTTGATAACTATCTTCCACACCATATTTAGTACGTTGCATACCGGCACTAATCTGTGCCCATTTGCATACATCCCATTCTATACCGGCCAAATATTCATTAGTACCTTTATCTATAAAATGTTGTTTTCCGGTTCTTTCGCCGGTAATAAGATTAGTAGCATCAGCCATCTTGGCATGGGTATCGAAAAAATGATGATAACCTACAGAAGCACGGAGTACAGGAAGAATCTCATAAGAAACGCCAACTGTCAACAGACTCGGGATATCATGAGGAGTATTTACACCGGGAGCAAATAGCTTAGTATCATCCACACGGGTCTTATTCTCCACATTCAATTTGGTATTAAACTCATATTTCACACCTACATTCCATTTACCCATCTTGAAATCAGCACCGATGATAGGTGTTACTCCCCAACCGGTCTGATCGCAATCCAAATATTTGTCTTGAGTTTGCCCTGCATAATCGGTAGCCATTGCCGCCGCAGCTGCATATTTTTTAGCAGCTTCCGGTTGGCCGGCAACTTCCGCCGCCGCTGCCAATTTATTGAACTGATCCGCATAAGCAGCAAACGTCTGATTCAGATTTACCATTTTATCGCCGATATTAGCTTGAATATCACGAATATGTCCTTCATACCCATTACTTACATAATTCATACGAAGCCCACCAAAAACAGATAAATAATCCGTTATCTTATAAGTGGCACCCAATTGAACACCGAAAATCATTTGCTTTCCACGCATATAACTATCTACAGAATACCTGTCCGTATTTGCAAATGGATTTTCAGGAAGCAGCCCTCCGTTCACTAAACCTGCTCCGGCCGCTTTCATAGCCATTGGAATAACAGATACTTGTGATTCAAAAGAACCAAGCCCTTCATTAAAAGTAGCCTTTCCGCCACCGCCTGTTACTGCAAAACTTCCGGAAAACGCCCAATCGCCTTTCTTATAAACAGCAAACACACTGGGAACAAATGGAGCTGATGCTTCTCCTTTATATACTTTTGTCGCATTCCCGCCGAATCCGGCAAAAGGAGCAAATGTGGAGGTAATCGTTCTCGTCTGAAATGCGCTCTGACCATTAAAAGAGAGATGAAATCCGTCTTCCATAAAAGCCAGACCGGCAGGATTGGAATATACTGCATCAATATCTGTTGAAGCATCACGAGCCAACATTCTCAAAAATAAAACATGTTGATTGGTATTTGTCAGGAGACCTCCCGCAAAAGTTGGAATTGAAACGATCAGCAACACAATGCTAATCAAGGATAATTTTCTCATCTAAATCTTTTTTAAGTTATTTCGGCCGCAAAGGTACAACAATATTGCACATAAGAATTATATTTGTGCATTTATTTTCATTTCAAGAGCCAAATTAGTAGAAAGTACAAACTGTTTCTAATGAAACAAAATCATAAGATACGCATCAAAGACGTGTCGATAATCGAAACAATCCTCCCTACATAAGTGTTTATTATATAAACTAAAAACAGAAAATTATGGCATATACAATTGCATTTTTCGGAACTAAACCTTATGATGAAGCTTCATTCAATGAGAAAAACAAAGAATTCGGATTCGAGATACGTTATTTCAAAGGACATCTGAATAAAAATAATGTGTTATTGACACAAGGGGTCGATGCCGTCTGTATCTTTGTTAACGATACGGCCGATGCAGAGGTAATCAGTACACTGGCTGCCAATGGTGTGAAACTCTTAGCATTGAGATGTGCCGGATATAATAATGTGGATATCGATGCAGCCGTTGCCAATGGAATAACCGTAGTACGTGTGCCGGCATATTCTCCCTATGCCGTAGCAGAATACACCGTAGCCCTCATGTTATCGCTCAATCGCAAAATCCCACGCGCTTCCTGGCGTACACGCGACGGAAACTTCTCTCTACACGGCCTCATGGGATTCGATATGCATGGAAAAACAGCAGGAATCATCGGTACGGGAAAAATCGCTAAGATACTTATCCACATTCTACGCGGGTTCGGCATGAACATACTGGCATACGACGTATATCCGGACTATAATTTCGCCCGTGAAAATCAAGTGGTATACACTTCGCTGGACGAACTCTATCATAGCGCAGACATCATTTCGCTACACTGCCCGCTCACCGAACAGACTAAATATCTCATCAATGACTACTCCATCAGTAAGATGAAAGACGGAGTGATGATTATCAATACCGGACGCGGACAACTGATCCACACGAATGCCCTTATCGAAGGATTGAAAAATAAAAAGATCGGTTCTGCCGGACTGGATGTATACGAAGAAGAAGGTGAATATTTTTACGAAGACAAATCAGACAGGATCATTGATGACGATGTACTGGCCCGTTTGTTATCGTTCAACAATGTGATCGTCACTTCCCACCAAGCCTTTTTCACCAAAGAAGCATTGGGAAATATCGCCACCACCACTTTACAGAATATCCGCGATTTTATAAATCATAAACCCTTGCTAAATGAAGTGAAGAAATAGAACCTTTCCCTCTCCCGAAATGTTAACAGCATATATAAACCCATAAAACAAAAGAGAAATTATGAAAAAGGTAATACATAAAGCAGATACTCGCGGACGTTCACTTTACGATTGGCTGGACAGTCATCATACATTCAGTTTTGACGAATACTTCGATTCGGAACGTATCAACTTCGGTGCGCTTCGCGTATTGAATGATGACCGCGTTGCACCGGGAAAAGGATTCCAGACGCATCCTCACAAAAACATGGAAATTGTCTCCATCCCCCTGAGAGGAAAGTTGGAACATGGAGACAGCAAAAAGAACAGCCGTGTCATTACTGTGGGAGACATTCAGGTGATGAGTGCCGGAACAGGAATTTTCCATAGTGAAATAAACGGTAGCACCACGGAACCGGTAGAATTCTTACAAATATGGATTATGCCACGCGAACGAAACACACACCCAGCCTACAATGATTACAGCATCCGTGAACTGGAACGTAAAAACGAACTGGTACCAATTGTTTCGCCCGATGGCAGTACGCCTGCCTCATTGCTACAAGACACCTGGTTTTCTATCGGAAAAGTGGAAGCCGGCAAAAAATTAGGTTATCACATGCATCAGACTCACGGCGACGTATACATTTTCCTGATCGAAGGAGAAATTGTTGTAGACGGCACTGTATTGAAACGTCGTGATGGCATGGGAGTGTACGAAACAAACAGCTTTGAAATCGAAACATTAAAAGATTCCCATATCTTATTGATAGAAGTCCCGATGTAAAGCATTCATTTAATAGAAATTATGAAAATCAATCTCGCCGGTATCCGGCAAGAATATACAAAAGGCGGATTAGGGGAAAGCGAACTCCCTGATGATCCGCTTTTATTGTTCAGTCAATGGCTCCAAGAGGCCATTAATGCCCAAGTAAACGAACCTACGGCAATGATCGTAGGCACGGTATCACCCGAAGGCCAGCCGTCTACCCGCACTGTATTACTGAAAGATATACACGATGGCAAGTTTATATTCTACACTAATTATGAAAGTCGCAAGGGAAAGCAACTCGCAAAAAATCCGCATATATCACTCTCTTTTGTCTGGCATCCATTAGAAAGACAGGTGCACATAGAAGGAACTGCCGGTAAAGTTCCAGCTCACGAGTCGGACGAATATTTTAAAACCCGCCCGTATAAAAGCCGTATCGGAGCACGCATATCTCCGCAAAGCCGCCCAATCGGCAGCCGGATGCAACTTATACGGAGTTTCGTAACAGAAGCCACCCAATGGATCGGGAAAGAGATAGAACGTCCACAGGAATGGGGTGGATATGCGGTTACTCCCACTCGGATAGAATTCTGGCAAGGCAGGCCCAACCGTTTACACGACCGCTTCTTATACAGTCTGCAAAAAGACGGAAATTGGAAAGTAGAACGCCTTGCCCCTTGATTTTCCTGTTTTTTCTTGTCCGTCACAAGAAGAATATGTAATATTGCATCTCTAAACCATTAGCCTATGAAACTGGATTATATCTACCATAGCGGATTCGCCATCGAAGCCGAAGGGGTAACTATCATCATCGATTACTACAAAGACTCATCGGAAACCATACGAAATCAAGGCATCGTACACGACTGCCTGCTACAAAAACCCGGTAAGCTGTACGTACTTTCCACTCATTTCCATCCCGATCACTTCAACCGTGAAATATTGACGTGGAAAGAACAGCGCCCGGACATCATATATCTCTTTTCAAAAGATATCCTGAAGCATCGTCGCGCCAATCCGGAAGACGCCATATATATAAATAAAGGAGAATCCTACGAAGACGACAATTTACGTATCGATGCATTCGGCTCTACAGATGTCGGCATTTCTTTTCTTATCCATTTACAAGGGATGAGCATATTCCATGCCGGCGATCTCAACAACTGGCATTGGAGTGAAGAATCGACCGAACAAGAAATACGTAAAGCCAACGGAGATTTCTTGGCAGAAGTCAAGTACCTTAAACAACAAATTTCCGCCATCGATCTCGTTATGTTTCCGGTGGACCGGCGAATGGGAAAAGATTATATGAAAGGTGCCGAACAATTCATCGAACAAATAAAAACTACTATATTTGTACCCATGCACTTCAGCGAAGATTATGAAGGCGGCAACGCCTTCCGGAGTGTAGCCGAAGCGAATGGATGCCGCTTCATCAGCATCACTCACCGGGGCGAAACATTTGATATTACTAAATAAAACATAGAATTATGAACAGATTGACACAACTTTTTTTTGTATTGTTCCTTCTATGCCTGCCGGTGAGCGTAATGGCACAGAAAGATAAAAACGATGACAGCAAATATCTCGCAGGTGCAGTTCCCGAAGTGGATGGCAAAGTAGTATTCTCCAAAGAGTTCAATATTCCCGGAATGTCACAAGATGAGATATTCGACCGAATGATGAAATGGATGGAAACAAGGCTCAAAGAGAACAAAAACCAAGGAAGTCGAGTTGCTTATTCGGACAAAGAGAAAGGAATAATTGCAGGCGTAGGCGAAGAATGGATCGTATTCAAGTCAAGTGCCCTGTCGCTGGACCGTACTTGGGTAAACTATCAGATCACCGTCACCTGCAAACCGGAAAAGTGTTTTATGGAGGTGGAAAAAATACGTTTCACTTATGGCGAAAACGAGAAGTATACAGCAGAGGATTGGATTTCCGATAAATACGCACTCAATAAGGCAAAAACAAAATTAATACGCGGACTGGCCAAATGGCGTAGAAAAACCGTTGACTTTGCCGATAATCTGTTTACCGGTGCAGCCCAAGCATTAGGAGCCGCAGGAGTTGCAACCGAACCGGTTATACAACCGGGCAAACAAGCGGTAATCACCCCCGGACCGGTAGTTATTACTCCAGCCAATCCTGTAATAGCAACCGATCCTTCCGTAAACAATAATCCATCAGCTGCCAATGTACCCGGCTACAAAGAAATAACTCCCGACCAAATACCGGCTAACGCCATCCAAATGGGAGCGGGAAACTTGGTTGTCGCTATCGGTAAGGATGCTTTCAATATGACTATGATGACAGCCAATGCCGGAGGTTCTTTAGGAAAAATGAATGGTAAACCTGTTGTTTTCACCATATTCTCTCCGGAACAATCTTATGAACAAATAGAAAAGGCAGATACTTATTCCGTAAGATTCTATCCTACGAATCAATCTGAACCATCTATAATACTTGAATGTAAAAAGCTTCCGTCGCAAACTCCAATGGAGGGACAGCCACGTACTTATATAGGGGAAATTGTGAAAGCTTGGATTAAATAATTATTCAATGTGCCAATATGTCAATGTGCCAATTGGCTGCGCCATTATGCCGCATGGTAAATTGGCACATTGGTATATTGGCACATTCATTCATTATTAAATTTTACATCATGGAAATAAAAAGTAGATTTGACCATTTCAACATCAACGTCACCAATCTGGAACGCAGCATTACCTTTTACGAAAAAGCGTTGCTCCTTCACCTGCAAAGATACAACAATCTTCTGAACCACCAAACAAAAAACTGGAAATAATCACTTAC
>ENA-UEYF01001113-UEYF01001113.1-human-gut-metagenome-genome-assembly--contig:-NODE-1113-length-23628-cov-44.702433_pt1 | contig 23628 bp, 21 predicted proteins | sample MGYA00242902_ERZ507920 | MGnify/ENA primary metagenome ERZ507920 (study PRJEB26167, sample SAMN06115402) | human gut metagenome | host: Homo sapiens | place: China:Jiangxi | collected 2016-07-05...
GAAACGAAAAAAGCCCTGATTCTGTTGTGAATCAGAGCTTTTCCTAATTTTGCTTTGTAAGCTGGCGGTGCGTACGGGACTAACGGAGTCTTTAATCAAAACTGATATTCAGTCTGTTATAAGAATCTTTCAAGAAAAGCACCCACTTCAGCACCTACTTCAGTTCTATGTTTTTCCGATAGGAATTTGCCTTGTTCCAACGGGGGTAAAAATACAAAATTCTGCCAATGTAACAATGATTCTTGATACGAAAAATATAGGTATTGATAAAATAATCTTCAATTAGTACATATATATAATTGGTATTTCCCAATCTTATAAGCATATTTTTCAGTAACCATTTAGCAGACAGAGCGGGTCATTCGTTTCAATATATCTGCTGAATAGTTACGAGTATAGCTTTGAATCTTAAATTATGATAAAACCCATCGCATCCCATAAGAAAACGGGAATATTCCTTCTCCATTTTAGTGATTTTTATTAAATTTGAAACATTATCAGGTGCATGTATCATTGATTCAATTGCAATGAACAACATACATCTAATAAAAATAAAGAAGAATGAAAAGAAACCTGAAAACATACAACAGAATATCAACATCTATCCCTGTTGGGATGGACTTTCGTTTCATGCCGTTTTTAGGTGTTGATTTTCTGATAAAAAAGTTGTCGAATTACTTGCATATCAGCAAATTATTTTTATCTCTCTCTGAGAGGCAGACGCAGACTTCACGCGCGTAAAAATACACATTTTCCTGTTGATATACTAAAGATTTGTAGCATATTTCTCTACAAATCCATTCGCTTGTGTAAACAATTATCACATATATACCATTTTCATATCCTGTACCTCGAAGGTAGGATGTTGTATCCTCCGGCGCTTTTACTATTCTTGTGCCACGTTCCAATAAATAATCTGTAAACAATAAAAAAGAATGATATGATTCGCAAGATACTGACATACTATGCTGAACGATTGGAGGAATATCTCAATCGTTTTCATCGCCGCCCTGAAGGACTTGCCACGGTGAGGATGATAGGTAATTCCATAGAGGAACGCCCCAATAAAATAGTGGTAAGTCTGTTGAACGTGGAGCGTGAGACGGCCGGAGGCATTGCTACCCCCTTGCAACGCACCGCCGACGGAGGATATGTCCGTCGGCAACCGCCCCTGCTGCTCAATCTCAACGTAATGTTGGCAGCGGTATTTGACGAACGTCAATATGAGGAATCATTGTCTTTGTTGAGCGACACGTTGGGCTTCATCCAGTCCACTCCGAAGTTCGAGGTGGATGGGACGAGCTACACGATAGAAGTGGTGAATATCTCCACACAGGACATGAACAACGTATGGACACTACTGGGAGGGCAATATTATCCGTCTGTGGTGTGCAAGATACGTCGGTTGACTATCGACACAGAGACTGTTTCCGGTGCTGGAAGAACGGCAGACCAACCGATAGTAGAAATGTAAAAGAGAAAAGAAATGGAAAGTTACCGCATACTGTACCGCATTCGCATCGAACACGATTACTTTGATGGGAAACCGTGTCCGGCATTGCAATGCCGTCTCACACCACAAGGCAAGGCATTGGCACACAGGCGGGGACTGCTGTTCCGGCAGACCGCATCCGGTGAATGGACACTGTTGTTCCGACAGGAACCGGATACGAAAAAAGATGAGCTTCTGCTGGATTTATTCATGGCAGACCCGAAGTTCACGCTCTATACGGCTTGGGAAGGTTTCCAACCCTCGGCAACCTATAGCCTGGAACTTCCGGGAAAGAAGGAAATCATAGAAGCGGCAATCGCCATCCAACCGACCGAAAAGAAACGAACAATTGGCTCCGGTTTCTGTACGTTGCATCTGAGGCTGACGGATGAATTGGTGAAAGCAGCAGAAAACGGACAACCGATACAGGAGATTCTGCATTTCAAGGAATCGGCGTTGCAATGGGAATACCTGTTCATCCCCAACGGCGAGCAGAGCGTTCCACCCGGTCTGTTGAAACTGGAGGACGCGGCAGGGAAAGTGCAGTTCACCGCCTTCAAGGAGTGCAAGGTATACGGACGGAAGGCATGGCTCACACGGTCGGAATCATGCATTCCGATGCGTGAAACCTACCCTTGCAAACTGCGGCTCACGGCACAGAACGGAGACAGGCAGAAGCGCGTATTGCTGTCGCAGGTGAAACCGCCCGCACCAGGATGTTATATGGACGCGCAGCAGGGCATCCTCCGACAGGTTTGTTACTATTAATATGCAGAGAACTGGAAAACATATTTTATAACTTCTAAATTCAAAGACTATGGGCGAATACAAAACTCCCGGCGTTTATATCAAGGAGAAAAACGCATTCGGAAATTCAGTGGTAGAAGCCGAGACCGCGATACCGGCGTTCATCGGTTTTACACAAAAGGCAGTCAATGGGGACAAGTCCCTACTGAACCAGCCATGGAAAATCACGTCGATGACGGAGTTCACAACCTATTTTGGCGGCGCACCTTTGGCCGATTTTAAGCTGGAAGTGAAAGATAACAACTTGACTGTGACCGAACCAGCCGTACCGTTCACACTCTATTACCAAATGGTGATGTTCTTCGCCAACGGTGGAAGTACCTGCTACATCGTTTCCGTGGGCGACTACATATCATCCACTCCCATCAGCAGCGAACAGGTAAAGACGGCACTGACCGCCTTGGAGAAAGAGCAGGAAGTGACCATGATTGTGGTGCCGGAAGCCGTCTACTCACCCAATTATGCCAACATTCTGACCGATGTGCTTCAGCACTGCGGCAGCACGATGAAGAACCGCATTGCCATTTTCGACGTGCAACCCAAGAAAGACAAAAATGAAACCATGGAACAACAGATAGAGTCGTTCCGCGATGCCGTCGGCAGCAACTACATGTCCTTCGGCGCAGCCTATTATCCGTGGCTGAATGCGTCCGTATTGTCCGAGAACGATGTGAACCCGTCTTCGGTAACGTTGTGGGATTACGATGGAGAAGCCCCCGACCTCACGGCTTGTTTGGGTGAAAACTCAACGTTGCCGTCCTTCTATCAGACGGCATTCGCTGACATCAAGACAAAGAAAGCAGCGGCAGATGCGGCACCGACGGATGCCAATCTCGCCCAAGAGCTTGCCACCGCCAAGTCTGACCTACACAACGCCCTGCTCCAGAACTGGCCAGCATACAAATCCGCCATCAAATTGATTAAAGATAAGCTGAACCTGCTTCCGCCTTCGGCTTCCATGGCAGGCATCTATACCGCCGTGGACAACAACCGGGGCGTATGGAAAGCTCCCGCCAATGTCACCGTCAGCTACGTCACGTCACCTACTGAGGTTATCAACGATTATCTCCAAGAAAATCTGAACGTGCCGATGAACGGTAAAGCTGTGAATGCCATCCGCGCGTTCCCCGGCGAAGGCATCAAGGTATGGGGCGCACGCACCTTGGACGGTAACTCTCAAGATTGGCGGTATGTCAATGTACGCCGTACGATGTTATTTCTGGAAGAATCGGTTAAGAACGCCGCACGTGCCTACGTATTCGAGCCAAACGACGCGAACACCTGGATTAATATGAAATGCATGATTGAGAACTTCCTACGCAGTGTATGGAAACGTGGCGGACTGGCAGGTGCCACGCCTGAAGATGCTTTCGAGGTACATGTCGGTCTGGGAGATACGATGACAGGCGATGATATATTGGAAGGTATTCTGCGTATCACCGTGCTGGTGGCCATCAGCCGACCGGCAGAGTTCATCGAAATTACGTTCCAGCAGCAGATGCAGAAAAGCTGACGGCAATTGACAATGAACAATTGAGAATTGACAATTTAATGTAGAACAATCAAATATCATAATAATATGGCAGATAATGGAGCAGCACAGAGTGCAAGCACGCAAGCGTGGCCGTTGCCGAGTTTTTATTTCAAGGTGTCTATCTCAAACGTAGGCGACATCTCATGCAGCGAGGTGTCGGGACTGGAAACCGAGTATGAGGAAATCACTTATCGTGCAGGCGACAGTCCTGTCTTCACCAAGCTGAAAATGCCGGGATTGAGAAAAGCAGGCGACCTGACCATCAAGAAAGGTATCTTCAAGGACGACAAGGCCCTCTGGGACTGGGTAAACAAGGTGAAGCTGAACACTATCCAGCGTGAGGTAGTGACCGTCAGCCTGTTGGACGAGTCCGGAAGCCCCGTGAAAACATGGGAAGCAGTAAACGCATGGCCCAAGAAACTCACGGTGGAAGGTTTCAAAGCAGACGGCAACACCACGTCCATTGAAACTTTGGTCATCGCACATGAAGGTGTCAATGTGAAATAATAATCCTTAAGGTATGGCTACTGATACGCATGGTTGGGCTACGAACTTCTACTTCACGGTAGCTTTTCAAAGCAAATGGGATATGTTCAGGTGTTCATTCTCGGAAGTATCCGGACTCGACATGGAAGTCAAGCGGGAAGAAATCCGCTACACCGAAAGTTGGGCTTTTTTTCCAAGAGAAATCACACATGGCAATATTACTCTTAAACGCCCTGTGACTGCGGTTAACAAGAAGGAGCCCTTCACTGTTTGGCTGAGCAAGTGCCTTAAGAATGACAAAGCCGGAAAAATAATTCCCTACGATATGATAATCAAGCTGCTGGATGAAAGTGGTGAGCCTTTGGCGGGATGGATGTGTACCCATGCTTTTCCTATAAAGTGGTCTTTAAGCGGACTTGATTCGCAAAAGAGCGAATTGGCAACCGAGACCGTGGTTGTAACTTACAACAGATTAGAACGAGTCACTCAATGAAGTAGCCTATGCCGATAGTCATCAAGGAAATACACGTCCGCACCGTAGTGGAGCAACGCATCGTCACGGAGGCGGAACTGCCGGAGGAAATTCTCCGCAGGATAGAAGACCGCGTGGTGGAAAGGTTGTCCGCCCGTGAAAGCGGACAGCCTGACACACGGTGGCAGACGAGAAGGAAGAACGAAAGATGAACTAAAAAAGTCAATTATGGGAAAGATGTCCATCACATCCTATACGGACGAGAATTTCAGCAGCGAGAGCCATTCCGCACTGGAGTTGCCCGTCAATCCGGCGAAAGTGAAGCTCACTAAAGGCATCCGCTATGCGGAGGACAAGCAGTTGGGCAGCCTGAACGGGTCGAACGCCTACGTGCGCTACCGTCCGGAGACTTTCTACTTCGAGTGCCTGTTCGACATGACCAACGCCATGGAGGACGACGACGAGAAGCAGCCTGTGCACGACATGGTGGACGCACTGGAACAACGGCTGTACGATTACAACACCGAAGCCCACCGACCCTCGTTTGTCAAGGTGGAGTACGGCGACATCACTTTCTTCGGCCAGCTCAAGACCCTGGAAACGGAATACACCCTGTTCGACCCGGACGGCATCCCACTCCGCGCCGAACTGAAGGTGACGCTGACAGGCTATTGCAGCCAGCAAGAAGAGAAGTCGCGCTTCTCCAAACGCTCGCCCGATGTGTCGCGTCTGATCACACTGAAAGAGGGACAGACACTGGCTGCCCTCTGCTACGAGGTATATGGCGACCCGCTACTTGTAGGTCAGGTAGCAAGGTTCAACAACCTGAACGGCTATCGGAACATCCCGGCAGGAACGGAAATCCTGCTGCCGATGCTTCGTAAATGAAGAATGAAAACTTAACGTAAGAAACGAAGATATGGCTGATTCGCCTTCAAAGAACAAAGACCGTGTGCTTGCCTGCTCTGTCTATGTGAACGGCAACAAGCTGAAAGACATCTTCTCACTGGTGTCTGCTTCAGTGCGCTTGGCACTGAACCGCATCGGCAAGGCGACACTGAAGTTTAACGCAGGGAACATGGACGCACAGACCTTCGACGAGAGTGACGATGCGCTGTTCAAGCCGGGCAACCCTATCCGGTTGGATGCCGGTGGCACGGACAATCAGGATACGCTGTTCGAGGGCAGTATCATCGGTGTGCGCATTCTTACGGGCAAAGACTTCCGTTCGTACATGATGGTGGAATGCCGTGACCGTGCCTACCCCGCTACGCAAGGACGTAAAAACCGCATCTTCGAAAAGCAAAAAGACAGCGACATCATCAATGAGGTGTTGAAGGACTATGGCAGTGTGGATGTGGATGCCACGCAGTACCAGCACCCTACCCTCGTGCAATACTATTGTTCCGACTGGGACTTCGCCCTTTCGCGTGCCGATGCCTGTGGACTCTTTGTTTTCGCTGATGGAGACAAGATAAAGGTAAAGAAGCCCGAAGTCAGCGGCTCGCCCGTACTGACCGTGACTTACGGCGTGGACATCACCTCCTTTGATCTCGAACTGACCGCCGACGATCAGTTTACGCAATACGAAGCGGTGTCATGGAGTCCCAAGGAGCAGAAGGCGGTCAAGGTATCGGCATCGTCCCCTTCGCTCAACAAGCAGGGCGATCTCCAGCCGAAGAACCTTGCTTCGGGCGACAGTATGCTGCTTCAGACCGACGCTCCCACCGAAGAAAAGGCGTTGAAGCAATGGGCGAACGGCATGGCGCTGAAGGCTGGGCTGGCACGCTACCAAGGCACGGTCAGCTTCTACGGCTCGGCAAAGGTGAAGCCGGGCAAGCTGATAGAGTTGAAAGGCTTGGGCAAACGCTTCAACGGCAACCTGTTCGTCGGCTCGGTAACGCATACCATCGCAGACAACGAATGGGTGACAGAAGCGGGTGCAGGTGTACCGGCAATAAATATCACCGACGAGCCGGACGTGGTATCTCCCCCCGCATCAGGCTTCCTGCCTGGATTGCAAGGGTTGCATGCGGCGGTGGTGAAAAAGTTAGACGAAGACCCACAGCAGGAATACCGCATACAAGTGGAACTGCCGTGGTTGGAGGGCAAGAGCAAACTGCTTTGGGCACGTTTGGCTACAATGTATGCCACAAATGGCATGGGAACGTATTTCCTGCCCGAAGTAAATGACGAGGTATTGGTAGGTTTCATGAATGCCGACCCCACACATCCAGTCATTCTCGGCTCGCTCTACGGCGCGAAGCACAAGCCGCCTTTCGAATACGAGGCGAAGAACAATACCAAAGCCATCGTGACCCGCGAGCAGCTGCGTATCGAGTTCGACGAGGAGAAGAAGGTTATCACCATCGCTACACCGAGCAAGAACACGCTGGAAATCAACGATGACGGAAAGTCTATCACGTTGACCGACCAGCACAAGAACGAAATCAAAATGGACAGCGGAGGCATCAGCCTGACGTCTGCCAAAGACATCACACTGAAAGCGAAAGGCGGCATCACCATGGATGCCACCTCAAAAATCAGCGGTACCGCCAAGCAGGATGTCAGTCTGGAAGGAACGGACGTCAAGGTACAGGCCAAGATGGGTGCAACCATCAAGGGAAACCTCACGGCGGAACTCTCTTCCAGCGGTCAGACCACCATAAAGGGAATGACGGTAATGATTAATTAATAGTTAATCATGAATAGTGAACAATGAACGACGAATAACGAACAATTAAAAACGGAGGATAAACGACAATGAAGACAACAAAACAACAGAGTGAGGTAACCAGATGCCGCAGGGCGTTTTTAATTATTCACTTTTAATTTTTAACTGGAAACATGCCACCAGCAGCAAGACTAACCGACATGCACACCTGCCCCATGCAGACTCCGGCATTCCCTTCGCCGGTACCGCACGTAGGCGGACCGATAGTGGGTCCGGGAGTACCCAACGTATTGATAGGCAAAATGCCCGCCGCCGTGGTAGGCGATATGTGTACCTGTGTCGGTCCGCCGGACACCATTGCGAAAGGATCGTCTTCCGTAATGATAAACGGCCGGCCTGCCGCACGCGTGGGTGACAGTACTGCACACGGAGGTACGATAGTGACAGGTTGCCCTACGGTTATGATAGGAGGATAAAGACATGGACGAACTGAAGACTCTGATGGAGGTGGATGCCTTCTTAGGCAGGAGCTGGCGCTTTCCGCCTGTAGTGACAGAACAGGGCGTACGGATGTCCTCTTATGAACAGGACATCAGGGAGAGTCTGTACGTGCTGTTCAGCACCGCGCCCGGCGAACGGGTGAACCGCTACGACTACGGATGCCCCTTACGCCACTATGCGTTTGAGCCGCTCAGCACGCAACTACTGATGCGCCTGCGCAACGAAATCAGCCGTGCCGTGACGCTCTACGAGCCGCGTATCGCGCTGGAGGATGTGTCGTTCGAAGAACAGCCCGACCAGGGTGTGCTGCTGATACGACTCACCTATACTGTGATTCGTACCAACAGCCGGAACAACATGGTCTATCCTTTCTACCTGAATGAAGGGACTAGTATCAGCAATGTATAACTTAACATATAAAAAAGAAGTATGAAATATTTTACCTTACAAGAATGCATCTACTCTGCCACGGCAGAAGAAAAAGGCATTAACAACAAGCCCAGTGCCATACACAAGGCACACATCGTGGAAAGTATAGAAACATTGATTGATCTGCTACGTGAAGCATGGGAAACATATTGCAAGCAACACAGCCTTGGCAAAGTAGGCATCCGTATTTCTTCTGGCTACCGTGGACCGGAACTGAATGCAACTGTGGGTGGCTCTTCCACTTCAGCTCATTGCCACAGCTATGCTTTCGACCTCGTGCCAACAAACGAAAATATGATGGAGTTCAAGCGTTTCTGCCGAAAATTTCTTGCCGACAAAGCCTTGTCGGGCAAATGGACCCGCAGGCAGTGACAGTAGGTCCACTCGTAGAAATGGACGAGCTTTGCAAGCAGATTTCCATGATGACCACCGTGAGCAATCCCGACGCGAAAGCCGCCATCGAAGCCCTCGGCATGGTGATGAGATCGTTCATGAACTCTGGGCGCGCCGTCCACGTGTACGGCCTCGGCACGTTCTACTACACTTGTGTTTCCAACCGCTAAGGCGTAGACACCGAGAAGGAAGTGAATGCCAACCAGATTACCGACACGCGCGTCCGCTTCATCCCCGAGCCCACCCGCAAGGGCCACAACGTGACCCGTACCCTCATCAGCGACGACCTCGTGTGGACGAACATCAAGTCCGTCTCCACGCTCGACGGCACGGGTGAAGACGGCTTTCAATAAGATTTTAATGGAGTACTAATTTTAAAAATTATGAATATGTACGAAGCAAAACAATGTAAAAAGAAAATTAGCAGAGGGATTAATGCTAACGGCTGTGGAATAAGACAGAGATTCATGACGAATAGTAATAGAACAATTCAGTGTCATATGGGAAAAAAGACAGGAGATGTAGGCTTTGTATGTTCATGTACATCTGATGTGTATTATAAATCGAACGGGAAAATTAAACATTCTGAAGGAACTGGTGGAAATGACGGAAATAGCAAATCTGAAGTTTTGAACATTTTTATTAATCACGGATTAATGGCATTAAAAAATATCCCAGAAAAACAGAATCCACCAGGACAATGTGCCGAGCCTCATTCTGTTGCAGATGCTCTTAGAAAAATTCCAAAGAAAGCAGATGTGTTAAATATTAAAGTTTCTGATGCGAAAAAAGCGAATGGACTAGTAAAACCAAGATGCACAACTTGTAAACAGTGGATTGAAAATTATAAAGTTGAAAAGTCTTTATTAAGACAGAAATGGTAATAATGAGTTCCATTCCCTCGGATTGGCAATAAGTATTCAGATTTATAATCAACAATCCTAAAGCAGCGTTCTTTTGATAACAACGTTCGCGCCTCGGCAATCTGCAAATTCATGCAAGCATGATTTGCCATTGCTCCCGGCTTATGCGTTCTTTGACATACTGGAACAGAAACGAAAGAAAACAGGCAGTTTGTTGGCAAAAGATTTGGTCAAATGTGACTAATTAGTTACCTTTGCGGCGTAATTCTAAGATAAATATGAAACGGAATCTGATACTGTCGCCCGCATTCAAGGAGTTTGAGCAAAACGCCAATCCTCGCACCCGCGAGAAGTTGCGCTACGCCATATCCATATTGGAAACGGTCTATCCGGTACCCACCAAGTTCGTCAAGAAATTGGTCGGAACAGACTTCTTCGAGTTGCGGGTGTCCGTGGACAACGAGATACGGGTCATCTTGTTTACCGTGGACAACGACAACATCAACCTGGCGACAAACGTCATCCTGCTGAACGGCTTTGTGAAGAAAAGCACCAAGGATTACGACAAGGAAATAACAAAGGCGATTAACATTTTAAGGAGTTTGCTATGACAACGATGAACAACAGACTGACAGCGGAAGAACTGAAGAAGCTCCGTCAGACGGACTTCGGTAAGAAGCCCGGCTTCGAGACAGCAGAAACCATGCTGACACGCGAAGTGGGCGAGATGGGAAGTCCGGAACGCGCCGAGTTCAATGCCAAGGCATTGGCATGGTACTATGGCGAGGTGCTGCGAGACCGCCGCAAGGAGCTCGGCATCACCCAAAAGGAACTGGCGGAACGTGTGGGACGCGACCGTTCCTACATCAGCCGCCTGGAGAAAGGCGAAACCGACTTGCAACTGTCCTCCTTCATCCGCATCGCCGCAGCCTTGGGCATCATGCTACGGCTCGACGTGAACCTTATCTGAGACAGAGCCTGCCACGCTTCTTGCTTTGCACAGCGTACCAGGGCAGGACTTTTACCTTTTTTCTTTCGTCCCCTGAACACGACTAAAACCGTGTTTCAGGGGATGATTCGTTTCTGTACCAGAGGTCAAGACAAAATGAATAGAGAATAGTAACAGTAAAAACAAGATATATGGTAACAGAGACCAGACATAGCGGCACGCTCCGCACCGACTACGAGGCAGACCGGGCAAGGCTGGACGACCTCCGCCCGCTGACCGCCGACACGGACATCCTCCTGCACCGCCTGACCAAGGCTAGCCGGGAGATGCCCTACCGCGACGCGGACGGCAAGGAAGGCACCCCCACACCCCTGCTGGAGAACCACGTGCTGACCGTACTTGCCGACATCCGCCGCAAGAAACTATCGGGCTACGGAAATACCTTCGCCGGGGCGCAGGGTACAGCGGAACAGGCCCGCTATGCCCGGAAGCTGGGAGAAAACGTGGAGAGCTGGGTGCCGCGGCTGGAAGCCTACCTGAACGCCTGCCTGCCCACAACCGGCACGGACAGTGCGGCGGCAGAGGTGGCATGCGAACTGCTTGACCGCCTGAAAAACGCCTTGCAAGGCACGGCAGACGAAGACAACCGCCGCTACTACCGGATGCTCCGCACTGTAAACTCTATCCAAGAGAACGCCGACCGTTATTGGCAACGGGCATCGGAAAGCGGCGACACGGAGCCTGCTATTGCCCTGCTACTCGCCCACCTGAAAAACTACGCCGGCATCGCCGAAGCCTTCAACCACCGCTTCGCCTCGCTGCCGGAACTCTACCGCCGGGAGGTGCTGCACGTAGATCCCAAGAAGGCGGTGTCGGACAATGCGTATTTAATAGTGACACCAGCCAGAAAAGGTTTCACCTTGGCACAAGACACCGCATTTACCGCAGGTGATGACCTGACCTATAAGACCACAGAGAAGGAATACATCAGCCCGATGCAGTGTGTGGGGGCACAAGCGGTGCATAAGGACAAAGAGGGCGTGCATATACAGAAATTGAACATTGAAGACACCTCCACTGCCGAGACCCTGTTCACCGGTAGCAAGGAACTGCACACAGGCTGGCAGATAGAGTCGCCCATGCTGGTATTGGAGGAAGGCAGACGCGAGGTGGAAATCCGTTTCATATTGGATAAGGGACAGGCAGACAACGGCATGAAATCGGGTTTTACCGTGGAATACGCCACGGCGGAAGGCTGGACTGATGCTCAAACAAAATGTGAACTTACCGACAGCGGACTCACATTCTGCTTCACCATTGAAAGGGATGCCCCCTCCCCCACATCCTGCACCCAAGACCTGCACGGAACGATGACAGAATATCCCGCCCTCCGCATCCTGACCACCAATCAGGACTACCCGACATGGGCGGACGGACAGACCTTCCGCGAGGTACGGATAACAGTCAACGTGAGCGGCATCCGCAACCTCACCTTCCTAAACGAACTGGGTGAGGTGGACACAACGCAGCCCTTCTCCCCCTTCGGAATACAGGCGGAACGCGGCGCGTGGTTCATTTTCGGCAACGAGGAAACGGGCATGAAGCCCTTGAAGGAGGTGAAGCTGACCGGTACGTGGCAAAAACTGCCCGAAACCAAAAGTCTATTCAACGACATATACATGAACTATCCGAAAAGGGTGGATGTCGCCGATTTCCGCGTCAGGACTGAGTGGCAAAAAGGTGGCAAGTGGTGTCCATGCGCCGAGAACTGTCAACCTTTGTTCGGCTTCGACGAACAAGGCCGCTTCAAGCAAGCCTGTTTTGTATTCAGTTTCGTGTCTGAAAACGCTGTCACCTTCCTGGCAGACAACGACAGCTACGAATACGCCCGCGACAAGGACGGTTTTTTCCGAACCACTTTAGACAGTCCCGACACGGGCTTCGGTATGACCGCATACCGCAACCGCTTTACCGAAGTGATGGTGCACAACAGTCGTTGCAAAGAGAAAGAAATGTGGAAATTGCCTCAGGAGCCGCCTGTACCCCTGCTGGCAGATGTGGAGATGGCATACAAAGCGGAGGACAAACTCACCGTACCCCAATCTATTTCCAGAGCTTCCTCAAGTTCTGTGGGGAAGATTAAAATTATCCCAATCGCATTGGCGGCAGACTATGAAGTTCCTCCACGGGAAGGATTGGGAAGGCTTCTTCCCTTGTATCCTACCTCCAACTTGTTCTATCTCGCCTTCACCGACGCAGAGGGTAAACAGAAGGTACGAATATACATGGATATGGCACTGCCTAAAGACAAGTTGCCTTACTACCACCCCGACCCGGAGCAGCCAATGGAACTTTCCTGGCAATATTGGGACGGGAAACAATGGGGGCACATTTCCTCCAAGCAAATCCTTGCCGAAGAGACCTCCGGACTGACGCAGGGCGGCTTCGTGGAAATCAGCTTCGACGGAAAAATACCGGCACAATGGTTGGATGACGGAGGCAGACTGTGGCTGCGTGCCGCCCTCACGACGGGCAAAATCCTGTCCGGCGAGGGCGACGACACGAAGTGGCAGGATGTGGACACCTCTTCCTGCCTTGCCCTGCGTGGCGTATGGACGAACTGCATCAAGGTGACAGCCGACGGAGGCGACGGGACATCCCTGCCTGCCGGAACGATACAGAAAACGGTGGAAGAGGACGGGCGCATCGGCAGCATAAAGCAACCCCTGCCCGGCTTCGGTGGCACACCTGCCATGACGAAAGCTCAGGCGGCATCGCACCAGACCGCACGCTTTACCAACCGTCACCGCGCCGTGACGCAACATGGTTACGAACAAATTCTATTGGAACATTTCCCAGAAGTGGATTACACGCAATGTTTCACGCTGCCCAAGGGCAAAGACAGGAAGAAACCAAGTGTGTGCCTCGTGGTGTTCAGCCGCATGGAAGACAGCCGATACTTCTTTTCTCAGCCGTGGAAGCTGAAGGAGATGGAGCGAACGCTGAAACGGTACGCTCCGGCATGTGCGGACCTGCAGGTAGTGAATCCCCTGTATGAAAAGATAGAAGTCCGGTGTCGGAGTATCCTGCATTTCGAGGTACAAGACATAGACAAGGTAAAAGCCAACCTGATTTCCATAACGAAAGCCTACTTCATGCCGTGGCGGAAAGACAGCGGAATCCCCATACCAGGACAGGCGTTCTCGTACAAGGAACTGCACTCGCGCTTGGTGAATCATGAAGACTTGCAACGAGTGGTCTCTCTGACCATAGACGGCAAAGAATATCCGGCAGACGGCGATGACAAAAACTACATCATCCGGGGCAAGAAGCCATGGAGTATCCTCGTGCCGGAAGTGGAAATCGAACTGCTCGCACCCGACGACGGTGTGGGCGGCAACGGCATCGGCAACGATTTTGTCATAGGATGACGATTAAATGAAGAATTGAGAATGAATCAAGAAAATATAAAAAGGGAATGAAGGATACCAAGGACAGGAAGACCCTGAAAGGGTACTTCAAGAAAGGAAGCATACCCACAGAGGAACAGTTCGCCACGCTGATAGATTCCGTGCCGAACATCGCAGAAGACGGACAGGCGATACGCACGACGGACGGTTGGTCGTTCTTCCCCGAAGCAGGCAAACCGTTACAAATATGTCTGCACGACGAGGAAGGAAAACCAGCCGCATGGACACTGTGCCTGACCCCGGAAAAGGGACTGGCAGTGAAGAACGAACACGATGAGATTGTGGCGGAATTAAAACAAGACAAGTCAATCAACCTGCCCGGCAAGGGAAAGGAAGAAAGAAATGGCAGCACACCTGTACCAGTGGTGCCGGAACCCGTAAAGGTGGAAAACGACTACATAACCCTTGCCGCCGACGAGGAATGGCACGACTTACTGACAGTCACAGGTAATGGTTTTCAGATGTACGATGTGTTTCTGTTCCTACACGACTCAAACACAAGGGCAAACAAGGAAACTCGCGCCACTGCTGTCTGCATAGACTCCGTGAAATGCCGCATCCGCTCGCCGAGGAAACATTGGTGGGGCTGGTCGGGCGGCATCAGGCTACGTTGGCAAACTGAGGGCAGCACCCTCCGGTTACAGGCAAGAAGCAAGCGGTACCGGAGTTCAGGAAAGATTTTCTGCAAAATAATCTGAGAACGAAGAATTAAGAGTGAAGAACAGGCAGGCAAGCCTTAAACGGATAAACAAGACAGAACAATGGACGAGCAGAAAGAACCCTATATTGAACAGCAGGCGGTAGAGGACGCCCTCTACACAAAGCTGCAACGGCAAACGTTGGCAGAAGTGCAACGGATGTCGGGCAAAGTGTGGACGGACTACAATGCCCACGACCCCGGCATGACCCTTGCGGACACAGCCAACTACGCCCTGACGGAACTGGACTACAAACTGGGATTCGGCACGACGGATTGCCTGTCGGAAGCAAAAAAACCTTTCGATGCAGCACGTTTTGGGCTGTACCCTCCCGGAGACGTGTACACCTCTTCTCCCGTGACAGAGGACGACTACCGCCGGATGCTGATTGCCAATGTGCCCGATGCGGACAACGTGACGATACACTGCAATCCGGACAACGGAAGTTATACCGTCTGCGTCCTTCTGTCGCCTTTTGCGGAAACCTCCGGGGAAGATGTGACAAGGAGTGTGAAGAAAACATTTCACAGCCGCCGCAACCTGTGCGAATGGCTGTCGGCAGTGGAAATCATGCAACCCGACATCCTGGACTTTGAGGCAGATGTGGAACTGGAACCGGGTGCAGATGCCACCGATGTGCTGGCACGACTGTACTGGCGCATCTTGCGTTACCTCTCAGACGAGGCGACCGTACTCACTCCGGACAGCCGCCTTGCCGAAGGACTCCCTCCCGAAGAATGGTTGGACGGCTCAGAAAGCATTCTGCGTACCGTACTTCCGACACAGGAGGATACCGAATACGAGTTGTACAAGCGGCTATGCACCGTGGAGGGCGTGTCGCGCTTTCACACCTGCTTCCTGACAAAAGACGGCATCCCGCAGACACGACTCTCGTCCACCTGCAGCCTACACATTCCAAAAGAACAGAACAAATTGGAGAAAATAAAGCTACGCTGCGGGAACACATCTTTCACGGTAAATATAGACCGTTTTCTGGAACTGCTGAAAGGCTTTTACCTCACTCGCGGACGTTCAATGGAAAGGAAACGCAGTTCAGGAGAACCAAACGGCTGGAGTCTGCCAAAAGGTATCTGGCACGACGTGTACACGCATTACCCCATAGCTGCCGATTTTCCCAACTGTTACCGTCTTACGCCTGAAGAAAAGAAACCTTCGGCTTTCGAGGCATACACCCGCCTGTACGATTGGGTCATTGCTAACGGACTGGAGGAGCTGGAGGCATTACCCCGCCTACTCTCCCTCGCCGCTGAAGACGGGGACGCACCGCAGACGCGGAGTCAGTTCAAGCTGCGAAGCCGCTACCTCGACTTCCTTGACAGACTATATGACGTGGAAAGCAACCCGACATGGCTGGCAGAGGAAGGCAGCTACGGAGAGACCCCTTCTGGCACGCTGCGACGTAGAGTGAATTTTCTGCGTAATGCCGCCCGGTTAGAACACGACCGTCCGAGAGCAAGAAACATCCTGCTATCTGCCGAAAATGGCAACACTCCGGCAGTGAAGGAATGGTTCTGTCTGTTACTCGGACTCGACCCTGACGACGGGCACACCGTGAGCAACGTACTGCCAGGAAACAACCTGCGCTTAGTGGAATACCGGAAAGGCAAGGACGGAAAACGCGGTATCAACGACCGAATAGATTCCCTGCTCATCGGCGAGCGAATGCTCCGCCCGAAAAACGTAAGGTCCGTAGAGTTCGAAAAGCTCTCTACCGACGAAGCTGGCAAACGCCAGGAATACGCCGAGATGCGCGCCATGCTGCCTTTTTTCAACGAGAATCGCCTTACTGGCGACTTGTTCCGAGGCGGCACGCGGCTGGACAGCTACCGAACGGTGAAGACCGATGACGGACAATACATGCTGATGTACCGTCACCGGGAGCGCGGAGGGTGGACCAACCTCGGGCAGTCTGACAGGGTGGACACACTGAACAAGTTGGCAAACATCCTGCGCCGCTTCCTGCGCGAACTGAATCGTCGAAGCGAAACCCTATACATAGTGGAACCAGTGTTGGCAGACGAAACGCGCTCCTTCGAGGTTATGCTGGTGCTGCCTGCTTGGACCTATCGTTTCCACAACTCCCGCTTCCGTTACAAATGCCGGGAACTGCTGCGCAGCCTTGTCCCCGCCCACCTGACAGGTAAAGTGTACTGGCTGGAAGAGAAAGAAATGCGACAGTTTGAAATCTGTTACCACCAGCTGATGCGCACCTTCACGGACAGCCGCCTGGCCGACTACCGGGGCAAACTGCTGGAAGCTATCGATGAACTGATGACAAAAGCCGACGAAACCCAAAACTTGGATGATACGGATTGAACACATAGCGTTTGAATTTACCGCCCCCGATGAAGCCTTTGCACGCGGACTGTATGCGGACTGGGACGATTTCTGCCAACGTTGTTTCGAGCGCGTGGCGGAGGAATGTCTTGCGTCCTACAGTGACGACCGGGTACTTCATGAACTGGATCGGCTCGACCTGAACCTAGGTAACATCCCCGAAGAGGATTTCTACAATGAATTTTCCCGTCGACTGAGGGAAGAACTGCTCAAAGTCTTACCGCCTCTATACGGCTCGCAGGCGCAAGCTGACTCTGCGAATGCCGCCGACTCCCGAAGCTTGAACCTACTCTTTTATCTGAACTACGGGTATCTGCTGTCCGAATGGACGGACGTGGACTTCCGTGTGCAGGAGGAGTTGGACTGGCTGAGCAACCACTTCTCCGTCTCCTACGATGCATTCATTCGAAAAGCAGCCCTCCTCTGCCTGAAACAGGAACACGCCCTGCTCCGTCTGACAGACCAGCTCGAACAAGAACAATCTCTCTTTGACTTGTACGTTGCTGCCCTTTCCGAGCCTTCCGTCGGACAAGCGGAGAAACGCCGTCTGCTCGCCCTACTACTGGAAATGAGACCTGACATACCAATCCGCTTCGTGCATGAGACCAACGACGACACCCGATTGCAGGGCATGTCCATCCTACTCGATACCCTGTCCGTACGACAGCTCATCCGAACAGAGACAAAGGAACACGCTGAAGTGGATCTTCCCCCCTACTGGCACTATCTGTACGAGTGGCTCATCCAGTATTATCCCTACAACGGCATCGCCATGTTCGGCGGTAAGACGGAGTTTACCCTTCACCTGCATCACCGACTGCTCACATTCATCCATAAGCGGAACGGTACACCTTACCTCTCCAAGGCGGAACTGACCATGAACTTCCTGTTGGAAGTGTTCGGCCCCGACTATTACAAGGACGTGCTGAACGCCATCTACCTGCTCCAACCACATAACCCAGACGGTTCACCCATATATGACCACTATTTCAACCGCGAACTGTACCACATGTTCCTGCGGCTGTCGTTGCTGCGGCTACCTGAGGCGCCCCAAGAAGGAGCAACCGCCGATGAAAATCAAGAAAAAACAAAAGAAATACAAGGACTGACTGAGCCAGGAAACGTCACTTCCCTGCTGACAGATACACATACCGATGACAAGGGGAAGCATACCCTGTTGTCCTCATTCGTCCAAAGCCATCCGGAAATACTCATCCAATGGCTCCAGTCGGAAGACGTGAAAAAACCTGAACTGTTGTCCGTCCTTGCAAGGCTGGCGGACAAGACCGTTCTCGACCGTCTGCTTGCGTCCCTGTCCTTCACCGTTTGGGAGCAGGTAACAAAGGCAGAGAGCCATCTCCGGACATACAAGCCTGAAATCCTTTGGCTGAAAGAAGTGCCGGAAGCCACATGGCCGTCTGCCTGGCGGAAGTCCGTATTGGCATGGATAGGCAGCAAGCATTACAACCTCCCCGAAGAAGAAAGCATCCGCCGCCTGCTGCTTGCCTTCCACAACGGACTGGACGGAACAGCCAACAAAGGGACAACCGACGATGGAACAGGCAACGGGCATGAGAAAGACATGGAAAAGCTCTCAGCCGCCATCCGGTCGGAAAGTCGTCAGCCTTCTTATGACCAGGTTGATACGGAAGAACTGATCCAAATCTTGAAAGACCCGTCACGGAGCGATGCCTACAAGCGGATGCTGTGGACGATGCTGGTCCGGGAACAGCCGGAAGCAGTCACCCAATGGCTCCAATCCGCTTACGCAAAAGACAACACCTTATTGCCTTTTCTGGCGGAACTGGCGGAGAATGCCACAGTTAACCGATTGCTAAGCGCATACTCTTTGGCTGTGTTTGAGGCATGGGGAAACATAAGAAATTATCTGGAAAGGCAAAAGGATAATATAACCTGGCTGAAAGGAATACCCGAACCCCAACGAGCATCCGCATTCCGGCTGTCCGCCTTGCACCTGCTGGCAAGCGGCATTTCGGGACAAGCTGATGACGTTAAAAACATATTGAGCTTCATTTACCGGGAAGTGACCGGTGATGACAGAAATGAGAATGCCGCCGTGGATACACTTATCCGTGAACTGGAAGAGGCAGGAAACCAAGGCATAACCTATAAGAACAGTGATGACCTTCAAGACCTGCACCGGATTATGCACGCCCCGGGCCTGTCCGAGACAGCCAAGCGCAGGGTTATCGCCACCTATTGGGATAACCACAGAGATGATTTTATCGAAGCGGTACGCCTATTGCAAAAAAAAGGTATGCTGGACGAGGTACTGGAGCAAACAGGACATTACATTTGGGAAACATCCGGAGCACCTGATGCGGAACAGATATTGTACCTATTAAATACAGTTTTTGACGGTCAATCTCATAACCTTCCGTCCCTCTACAAAGAATGGTCGCATCACCGTAAAGACACATCGAATACTCTTCAAAGACTGTTTGAAAGCTGTTGGAATACGGCTGAAGGATTTGCCGCATGGATAAATGACTCCTCCATCCCCATCGCCACCAAACGGGAACAATTGCGACTGGCTGCTTATGAAAAGCCGCAGGAGTGGCTGCAATTACTTCGTGCGTTGCCATTTGAGAGCCGAACCTTTATTTCATTGGAACCTCTGACGACAACGCAGGAACTATTGGGAAGCATGACCAAAATGAATTTCCACCAAGCCAACGTCCTGTCCAGGATAATGGAACGACTGTCACAATCGACGACCAGCTTACCTTCCTCACTTATCCATAGGCACACTTCCCTTGAATCTTTCATGCGGAAAGCATTGTTGGCCTATCTGCAAAATCCTGAGACGTTGAGCAGAACCTTGAGCGAAAAGGAAATCGCCGACACTTTTTTCCGTTACCTGCGATTGGCGGCTACCGGAAAAGAACAGGATGATACAGACTCAATACAATGGAAGCAGCTTACCCAAACAATCACCAATGACAGCCCCAATAAAAGCAACGGTTCGCCCAAAGAAGAACTGCTTCAAGCTCTGAAGCAACCTTCCGTTTCTCGTACCGCATTACGACAATCCCTTGCCTGCCTGATGGATAAGCATTCTGAAGATTTGTGTGCATGGCTGGCACAGGAAGCCGATAAGGACGACATCGCCCAAATGGCCGAAGTTACAGACCCTATGCTGATAGAATATTGGACTGACTTCCTGATGCTTACCCCAGGCTTTGCCTATCCCGATGCCTTCCGACAGTTAATAGACTGGTTGCAGACACAGATGACCGTCACGGAATTGGCAACCGCCCTGTTCCTCTACGTAAAGGAACACGACTGGAAAACATGCACTCCGGCACAAATGGAAACGTACTTTTTCTCTCAGCTGTATGGTCAGACAGATATACTGCCTCCGGTGGAGACACTGGCAGACAAGAACCTGCCCGAAAATATACGGAAACGACTGTTCCGACAATACCTTTACTTCCGACCGGAAAAACTGCTGGCATTCCTTCGTGAAACGGTCTCACGAAATACCTTACCATTAAACGAATGGCTCCAATGGACTGCGACTTCCGACTGGCTCTATCTGGCGGCCAGCCTGTCGCTTTCCAAGGCTGAACTGTTACGGCAAATTACGGACAACCTTTCCCTACCGGAAGAAGAAAGACGGATTACATTGGCCACTTATCTGGTGCATAGCGATACGGAAGAATGGCCCTACGCCACCCCACAAGAAACTGTCAGTGACTTCATCGGGATGCTGCCATCTATGCAAGATGGGGATGCCGAAAAGAAAGAAAAGGCCGTACGCCGGATGGAAACAGAACTGGCCCTGCCTGAAACGAAAACTGTGATGACGGAAACACAACCCGAAATCCTGAAGATAGAAAATGCCGGACTCTGCCTGCTTGCACCCTGGTTTGTCCGACTGTTCGACATGCTCGGCTATCTGAACGAAGAAAAGAAACAATTCCGGAACACCGCCTCAAAAGTAAGGGCCGTATTCCTGCTGCAATATCTCGTCTGTGGAAAAGAAAAATCATGGAGGGAAACAGAATTGACGTTCAACCGCCTGCTCACGGCATTACCCGGACACATCCCCCTACCCAGGCATCTGTCTCTGAGCGACGAAGAAAGACAGACTGCCGACAACATGGTAGCAGGAGTGAAAGCCAACTGGCCACAGATGAACGGCACATCGGTAGAAGGATTCCGCAGCAGCTTCCTCACCCGTAAGGGCCGGCTGGAACAGAAGGAAGAGCACTGGCTGCTGACGATGGAAGAAAAAGCGTATGACATTCTGCTCGAAACCATCCCATGGGGCTTCCGGCAAATACGCCTTCCTTGGATAAAGAAATATGTGCAGGTAAAATGGCACGAGCAACAAATTTTTTGATTATATTGTATTGACATAAAAACATACCGATATGGAAGCAGAAAAAGTATATCAGGAAAAGACCGCACGCACCCTCCAGGCGAAGAAGGATGGCAGCGGCACACTGCAATTTGTGGACAACCGTCCGATAAGCCAACCCATCCAACGAACAGGCGAAGACGAGGACGAAACGATGCAAGGAAAGTTCGTCCAATCCGTCCAACTGATTGAGGATGAGGACGATACCCTTCAGGGAAAATTTGAACAGCCCCTACAGCGTGAGGAGGATGACGAAGAAACCATGCAGGGCAAGTTCGAAGTACCCGTACAGAAGAAGAACGAGACCGGGATGCCCGACCATCTGAAAGAGGGTATCGAAAGCCTGTCCGGCTTCTCGATGGACGATGTGCGTGTGCATTACAACTCAGACAAGCCTGCCACCGTACAGGCCCTGGCCTACACGCAAGGTACCGACATCCACGTGGCACCGGGACAGGAACAGCACCTGCCGCACGAGGCATGGCACGTGGCACAACAAATGGCGGGACGTGTGGAGCCGACCACTGAGGTGGGCGGAATGCCTGTGAATGATAACCCCGCATTGGAACACGAGGCGGACGTGATGGGGGCAAAAGCCAACAGCTATTAATTCTAAAATGAAAAAGTTATGCTCCACGCACATATCGACTGGTTCAACCAAATGCTGACCGTCGCCATCCAAATCTATTTCCGGCAAGGATGTGAATATTCTTCCATTGAAAAGGTTATACCGCCTGACGACAGATGGCTGGAAGACATCACCAACCGACAGGAAATCACATTCAACGAACGAGTCATCATCATGCTGGCCTTGATGCCACATATTTGCCCGCAGGCATTGGACATCTTCTTCGTACAGAACAAGGATTTCGATCGCCAATACACCGAATTCGGCGGCTGGAAAGGATTGTCACACGGAGGCTTCCTGCCCACCGGTGAAACCGCCTCGTTCATCCTTGCCGGAGAAGATATAGAGAAAAAGAAAACAGTCATCCGCATGTTTCAGCGAGACCATTGGTTCTATACACAGAATATACTACGCTTGGAAGGAGCCGGTGAAGGAGAACCCTTCTTGAGCGGTCAGCTCCGGGCCACAGATGAATTCTTGAGCCATGTCCTTCTAGACCGGGAATACAAGCCCGACTATACCATCGGATTTCCCGCCAAACTCATCACTACTCCCCTGGAATGGAAAGACATGGTATTGGATTACCACACGTATGAAGCCCTTGAAGATATAAATACATGGATTGAATACCAGTACACCATACTGGAAGACTGGGGGCTGAAACGAATTCTCAAACCAGGCTTCCGAGCCCTGTTCTACGGCCCTCCTGGAACTGGAAAAACTCTTGCAGCCACGCTGCTCGGAAAGAAGAACCACATGGACGTCTATCGAGTGGATTTGTCCATGATTGTATCAAAATACATCGGAGAAACGGAAAAAAACCTTGCCAAAGTGTTCGACCTTGCGGAGAACCGCAATTGGATACTGTTCTTTGACGAAGCAGACGCACTTTTCGGCAAGCGTACTTCAACCAATACCTCCAACGACCGGCATGCGAATCAGGAAGTAGCCTACCTCCTCCAACGTATCGAAGATTTTCCTGGCATGGTGATTTTGGCCACCAACCTGAAATCGAACATCGATGAAGCCTTCTCCCGCCGTTTCCAATCCATCATCTACTTCCCAATTCCCGACGAGGAACTCCGTGCCGCTCTTTGGCGCAATATGCTACCCACTCAATGGCTTGGGGAAGATGTGGAAGAACTCATCACAATGGCTGCAGAGACGGAATTGTCTGGGGGCTCCATCACCAATGTGGTAAGAAGATGCGCTATCATGATGACTCATCAAACCAAGATAAGCAAACTAATGTTACAGAATTGCATCAGCATAGAAAAAAACAGTACTTGGCTGTAAAGGAGTTACGCCTTGACAAAAATACCTCGCCACGTTCGTGCGAAGACCTCGGCACGAACGTGATGATAGGTCGACACGAACGTGACGAGGTAATTATGCCTTTACTTATCATGAATGACGGACGGTCATCGTTAAGACAACGACACACTAATGCCACAACGCATATAACTTTTCAGCCCATATTACCACAT
>ENA-UEYF01001141-UEYF01001141.1-human-gut-metagenome-genome-assembly--contig:-NODE-1141-length-23145-cov-6.667635_pt1 | contig 23145 bp, 8 predicted proteins | sample MGYA00242902_ERZ507920 | MGnify/ENA primary metagenome ERZ507920 (study PRJEB26167, sample SAMN06115402) | human gut metagenome | host: Homo sapiens | place: China:Jiangxi | collected 2016-07-05...
CTTAAAAAAAAGAAAAAGCTGTTAAGATTTGTACAGAATGTGCAAATACTTAACAGCTGTATACGATTTATTTTTTCCTTGGAGAAATAACTTGTCTAGTGTGACGCGACAAGCATTAAGCTTTGGCAAACTCAAAGAGCGCCTTTTCCTTGGTGCCTGCTTTGTTGCAATAAAGCCTCTGCGCCGGGATGTCTACAATATATAAAGCCAGGTCAGACCAGCCCTTCAGGGTGAAGCAGTAGTCCTTGTGCTGCCTGAGCTTCTGCAGGTCAGCCAAAGCCTTTTCCTCAATGCCTTCTTCACAGATAAGCACGAGGGCATAGATGCTGCTCATGTGCTCGGTAGTGGTTTTGAGCGCCGCCATAGCTTCCTTGGTGAACTGCAGATAGGGCGCAGCCATTTCTGCAGTGAGCTGCTTGTCGAAGCGTGCCGCATAAAGATATTCGTTGTGCTGCACACTGTAGGTCTTTAAATTAGGTATGATGAAATAGCCTTCGTCCGCAGCGTTCAGCTCTGCCGCCAGAGCGAACGCCGGAGCCTTCGGCAAAGGCTTCTTATCGTAATAGTGAGCAAGACGCTGCTCCAATTGCTGTAAATATTCCTGTCCGTTCATTATTGCTTACTTCCTTTGTTATTCATGATCAATATTATCAGCAACCTGCAGGATACAGGCACAAAAACCCTGCTCCGGCTGATAGCAGTAAATGTTGAGCTGTTGGCCTATCTCCGGACTGTAATCGTGGATAAGATGTTTTGTTCCGTTGAGGGCCACATCAGCATAGGTCACCAGCCATTTTTTGTCACCGTTGCGAAAAACCTCATAGAAAGAACGGTTTAGCATTTCTTCTACGGGAACTCCTTCAATGTGTGCCATTTCCTTATTGCAGTAACGGAAGACAAAGTCTACACCATGGCCATTGGCGTCAAAAACAAGCTCGATGATGCAATATGCCAGAGGCATGTCATCAAGCAGGGTGCATTTTTCCAGAAAGCTCATGGGTGCTGCCTGCGGCTGTGCGTCCGGCAGAGCATTGATGCCCATTTGCTTGCGCAGCTGGCGGTGAGCGCTCAGGTTGCGTTTGCGTCCCTGAAAGGTTTGTCCGTCAGACATGGTATAGACGCCTTCACTGCTGATATCTACGATTCGTGCTTTGTTCACAGCAATTCCCTTGTTGATGTTCAGAAAGGCATCCTCCGTGAAGAGCGCTAGAAGTGTATATACGGGAGCGAACAGCTCAAATTCCTCGCCATCCTCCCGATGGATGATGGTTTTGCGGTCACGTCGATAGACATAGAGAATATTATCCGCATAAAGCTCTCTCTTTTTAAGCCACTTGTTCCAGTCAGTCATGTTGTTCCTCCGTTTCTAGCATTGGCTGATTTTATTGTTCTAATTATAGCACAGGATGCATGATGAGACAATAAATTATCTTAAAATCAATTTACTATTGAACTTTAGATGATTTAATTAGCCAATCAACGGCCTGATCACTCATATAATAAACAAACTTATTAAATTCTTAACGTTAAGGCAAGATGGCTTTATAATTAAAATATAAGGTTAAGTACAATCTTATGCTTAACTATATGTCTTGTTCCAATAAATTAATAGCATATATCTTACTGCGAGCAGGTGGTCATAACCTTTAGTTAATTGATGTTTCGCAGAGGATGCTCTAAGATTAATTCAGAAGATTATTGCTTTTTTATGCATATCGGCTAGGCAATAATAAGGAGGGAAACTAAGATGAAGGTCAATCGTAAGTTCTTGCGTAGCGCGGAAAGGCTTAGCTTGAGCGCTATTGCGAAAGATTCCGCTACACAAAGGGTTGTCAGCGCTGTTACGGCCATTGGCTTCGTGCTGCAGCCTGTAGCTGCACTGGCGAGCACGATTACGAGAGCGGATGCTCCCAATACTAATCTGGCTACCGGCCCTGTTACCAACATTTTTGCAGAAAAGGTTGTTGGTAATGTAGCAATCAACCAGTTTAAAGAGTTCCAGCTGGACGCTAATAATATTGCCAATATGTACTTTGGCGTGGACAAAGACGGCAATGCAGGTAATCTGGTCAACTTTGTTGATTCACGCATTGATATCAACGGCACCGTCAATGCGATTCAGAACAAAAAGATTGGCGGTAACCTTTTCTTCTTCAGCTCCGACGGTATGGCAGTGGGCAAAACCGGTGTGATTAATGCCGGTGCGCTTTACGTTGCTACGCCGACTAAGACTGCCTTTGATGATTATAAGAAACGTGATACCGAGGATAAGTTTAATACCATAATCAAGGATGAAGGCTTTGCCAAGATTCCTATTAATGCCAGTGGCACCATCAGCGTTTTAGGCAAGGTTAATGCAGTAAATACTGTTAACCTGCGCGCTGCCAAGATTGGCGTAGGCAAAAATGTAAGTCAAGATAAAATAGGTGATGTAGCTGCAGGCGCAACGGCAACGGGTGCGTCTATTAGTACTGGTGTTGTTGATTTTAAGGATATTGTCAACATTGGTAAGGTTAACGCTGGGCTGACTGGTAAGCTTACTGCAAAACAAGATGGTAGCGGCGATATCGTTCTCGCAGCCTCTAACAATTATAATGATAACTACAAAATGCTTGATGACTTCAGCAAAATTGCCGGTGCCAAGGTTGAAGCTGAGGTTACCGTTGCCCAAGGCGCTGAAGTAAAGGCTGCAGGCAATGCCAAGCTGAGCGCACAGGCGTTGAACAATGTTTTAGTTGAAAAATCCGACCAATATAAAGAAAATTATACTCCCTCTACCGCAACTAATTCCCATCTTTATGGGCAGATTGTTACTACTAATGCTACAGTCAATGTTGATGGCACTGTTGAAGCAAAGCAGGTTGATGTTACTGCCGATGCAGTTAACCGTTATGTCAGTGCGGAAAGCAGTGTGCTGAACGCCAGCAACATTACTTCTAATATTGTGGGTGCACTCACAGCTAACCTTGATGCTTCCTATGCAGTTTTGAACAGCAAGGCCGAGGTCAACGTAGGCCAAAGTGCTGAGATTAACGCCACTGGCAGTGATACTGTCAGCGAGGGCAAGGTTGTTAAGCCGGCGCTGAATATCAAGGCGAACAGCAGCGTGGAAGCCGGTGCTGGCGCCAGCACTGCTTTGCTGAAGGCTATGAACGTGGCAGGCACCAATATCATCCCGGCGGCTGCTGTAACCTACAGCCAAACACATAATGAGGCAGCAGTAAATATTGACGGCACCCTTAAATCCACGGGCGGCACGTCCGTTACTGCCTTGGCCGACAGCAAGGTGAACAGTGAAGCCAAGGCCACCACTATGGATGTTTCTGAAAACCCTAATTTGGGTGATGTAGCGTTGAATATCACTACGGGTGACAACAAGAGCAGTGTTACCATTGGCAAGACTGCGCAGATGACTGAGCTGCAAAAGGACGTCAACATTGAAGCGAAGTCTGTAAACAGTGTGATTACCAAGGCAGAGGTAAGCACAGGTGAAAAGGCTGTAGTTGCTACCGCTATCAACGTAACTGATTATGACAGCAAGGCAAATGTCAACATCAATGGCAATGTAAGCAGCAAAGATGGAAGCCTGTCTGTTAATGCGGAAAATGTTTTGACGGATAATACTGTCATTGCCAACAACGCTATGGGCTCTTCGGCATTTATGAAGAAGCTTGTTACCAATATTAAGGGCTCTCAGACTCTTGACACACTTATCGGCGAAGGCGGAGCTAAGGATAAAGCTTTGGGCGGTATTAAAACTGGTTGGCTAACGCCAAGTACACGCCGCAAAAGCTGAAGGATAAGCTTAACGCACCATCTACTCCTTCTACGCCGACGGAGCCTAAGCCCTGGGATAAGCTGGCAGATTTCATGAGCACCGGCGTCAGCGTGGGCGTTGCAGTGGAAAGCAATACTGCTGATGTTAAAATTGGGCAAGGTGTTGCGCTCACTGCCAAAAATGATCTTGATATTACTGCCAAAAGCGTTATTCAGGATACCCAGATGCAAATTACCGGCAAGAGCAATAACTATGACAAGGATACAAGCAACAAAGCACTTGTCAATGCGTCCGTGCTCTACAGCAAGCTGGATAATACTGCAACTGTAACTGTAGCCGGCGGTGAGGAAGCAAAAGGCTCAGCGCCTGCTACCAACGTTACTCTTACCGGTGGCAAGGTGAATATTGCGGCCAACAGCAGCTTTGAATATAATCGTATCAACCGCATGGTGCAGGAGGTTAAGGATGCCTGTGCCAAGGTTAAGGCTGCCTATACAGGCGCTAACCATGATGAGATTAATGCTAAGGCAGATGCTCTCGAAAAAGCAGCTGATGCTTTCTTTACATATGCCAAGGATAACTGCTTCTCTTCTAATGGTGGAGAACAGGTAGATTTTATGGACCTGTTCGGTGGGCAAAAGTATAAAGATTTCACTGATGCTTGCAGTGCTTTGACCGGCGCACTGGGCAATGAAGCAACGGATATTGCTGTAGGTCCGATTAACGTAGCGAGTGCGGCAGCAGCCTTTGCTAATCCCAACAGCTATCTTAACTTTTCGGCAGGCAGTGCCAACGGCGGCAAGAGCGGCCCTGGCCAAGGCGAAAAGGCTGCTACAATTGCACTGGCAGGCAGTGCAGTAGCAACGGATATCAGCAACAATGCGCGCGTATTAATCGGTAAGAACGCTAACATTAAAGCTGGTAACGAGCTGGCAATGAAGGCTGCATCGAAGCAGTTTGATGTATCGCTGGCAGGTAAGCTTGGCCTTAATGGCGGTGGTGAAAACGCAGCTGGCGGGACCTTTGCCGTTGGCCTGGCGGATGCCAACAGCCTTGTTGCGGTTGCACAGGGAGCGAAGCTGACTGCAGGCTCTATAGATATAGGCACAGAAAATAAAATTGACCATATTCAGCTGTCGCTTGCTGCAGGTAAAGGCGCAACCAGCGGCGTCAGCGGCATGGTGGGATACCTTGAGGGTGCAAGCAACAGCCTTGTTTCCGTAGATGACGAAGCAGTTATCAACGCAGGCACGGGCGCAGTCAACCTCAATGCTAAGAATGATACCAATGTTTATAGCGCAGCCGGTGCTGTTGCTATGGGCGAAACTGCAGGCCTTGGTGTTGCGGCAACGATTACCAATTTTGACCGCTATACATATGCAGCGATTGGTGATAATGGCTATGCAGCTCCTCCGCAGGCAACGACTGAGCAGGGAGAAAGCGGCAGCGATAGCGTTGATACAAGTGCTACCCTTGGCGAGGACGCGAATGCAGACCGCAGCCAGGAAGCGAAAAAGCTGGCTAATACTGCTGCCGAAAAACGTGCAACTCTGCAGCAGCTGGTGCAGAATGCTTCCGGACTGCGTCAGGGTACGGACGGCGATAAGACATATACAGAGCAAGCAGATTTCTTCGGCTCCAAGACTGCTGCTGGCGTTAAAGGCTCTATCGACGCAGGCTCACTTAAGGTTAATGCTGAAACCGGCGGCAAAATTATCAACGTAGCTGTTGCCGGTGGCGTATCTACCGGTGATGACAGTGGTGAAGCAGGTATTGGTGACAAGGTGGGCAATTTTGTCAGCAACAAGACTAATGCACTTAGTAATAAGCTCCATGCACTTGACCATAAGTTTGCAGGCAAGATTAACGGCCTGATGAAGCGTCAGACCGAAGCGCAGACGGTGCTGCCTACTGACCAAAAGGCTACAGGCACTGCGGCCGGGCAGCAGTCGAGCGTAACTATTGCCGGTGCAGGCAGCGGAGCAATTAATCTGCTGGATGGCGATACCGGTGCGCTTGTAGACAATGTTAAAATCAATATTGCCAAAGATGCTAAGGATAAAACTATCACTGTAACTGCCAAAGACAGCGCTATGATGGTGGCTGCCGGTGGTGCTGCAGGCATCTCCTGGAAGAATCTGACTAAGGACAATAACGCGAACAGCAATAATGCGGCCTTCGGTGGTACCGTTGCTGTAAACGATATTGATTCGCAGACCTTGGCGGTAATCAGCAACAGTGAAATTGAAAACGCTGCTGCGATTATCAACAATGCGCAAAAATCCGGCTCGCTGGCAGCAGCAGGCCTGGGACTGGCGTTGGCGAAGAATTCCGGCGGCAATGGCGGCACTAATATTGCTGCTACCGTCAATGCGTCGGTAAACATTGCGGATAATACTGCTTATGCACTGCTACAGAATAATAAGGTTAATACTGAAAAAGTAAGCGGTGAGGATAAGCGTGCAACCTCCATTACCAATACAGTTTTTGATAATGATATTCAGATAACCGGTGGCGTGAACACCAGTCTTTCTATTGGTGGCGATAACGCCTTTGTCGGCGGTGCGACTGTGGCCTACGGTTCGCTGAAGAATGATGTACAGGCGGCAATTTTAGGTGGAACCTATGACAAGATTACTACTGCTGATGTCAAAGCGACTACCAACATGACGCAGGTTGGCGTAGCTGCCAACGTGAGTGTAGCAGGCGGTGCCAAGACCTCCTATGCTTTCTCCGGCAATTCCGCCTACAATAAATTGGATAACTATGCCAACGCAACGGTTGAGGGCGTAACACTGACCGGGGAAAGCCTGAATGTTGCAGCCTATGATACAGCGGAATCTGCTAACAAACAGGCTGAGTATCTCAAGAAACGCGGCCTTGATGCTGACGGCTCTGCATACCTGGAGCAGGTTAAGCAAGCAGCGGATGAAAGCGGCGACACGGACAAGCCTACTAATGTTGATATTACCCGCCGCGGCAATGTGATTGTTACAGGTGCGGTAAGCGTAGGCGTTACCACCGGTAACGACGGCGGCAGTGCAGGTGCATCCGTGACTGTCAGCGATATTGATAATGATTATAATGCTAAGATTAAGGATAGCAATATTACGACTACCGGCAAAGGCAGCGGTGACGCTTTAGTCGGCACGAACGTTAATGCGGCAAGTCATACTGTTCTGGCAGGCTTTGCGGCCGGTGTTGCTGGAACTGCAGGCAGCTTCGGTGTAGGCGGCAGTGCTAACTGGCAGTCGCTAAACAACGATATTACGGCAGCTGTTGAAAACAGCAAGCTTGTTACGCCTAAAACTGATGTAAAGGCCGAAAGCGGTGCTTTGGCAGTGAATGTTGCTGGACAGATTGGTGTTACTGCCGGTTCTAACTCTAAGGTGGGCGCAGGCTTGGCAGTTGCCTACAATTCCCTGAACAATACTACCGGTGCGTATGTCAAGAGCAGCGAAATCAGCGGTGTGAAAGATGATGCTAGCAGTATTCTCAATGTAGATGCAGCCAACAAGGGTAACGTTTACAGCGTCGGTGCAGCAGTTACCGCAGGTACGGCCAATGCTTTGAATGGCGTGGTTGTTGTTAACCGCGGTCGTAATGATGTAGAAGCTGTTATTGACAAATATGACGGCGAAAATGCGAAAACTGATGGTGGACGTACGAAGCTCAATAATATGAGTAAGGTGACAGTGAAGTCCTCGGATGACAGCAACCAGCTGGCGGTAGTGGGTGCGGTAAGCGTCAGCGCAGGCAGCAATGCTAAATTTGCAGCTGGCGGCAGCGTAGCTTATAACGAAATCGGCAATATCACCGGCAGCGCTGGCGAGAAAAAGCAAACCAACAAGGCTGCTATCAATAATGCTGATATTACCACTACTGAAGATGGCAAGATTAGCGTCAATGCCGTAGATGAATCTACGCTGACGACTATTTCCGTAGGTACCTCCATTACTACCGGTAATGTGGCCTTCAGCGGCGCAGGCTCTGCTGCTATGATCAAGAAGGATACCGATACAGAGCTTGTTAATACTAATATCAATAAGGATAAGAATAATGCAGCGACTGTGCAGGCTGGTGCAAACAGCAAGGGGAAGATTACTACCGTAGCCGTTGTTGCTGCAGGTGCCAAGGACGCAGCCATCGGCGCAGGTATTGCAGTTAACCAGCTCGATGCTGATACCAATACTACTGTTACCAAGGGTGAATACAAGGTTAAGGGCTTCACGGCTGAAGCTAAATCTGACAGCAGCATTCTTTCTGTTGGTGTAGCGGGCGGTGTTGCCAAAACTGCAGGTATTGCCGGTAACATCGGCGTAAACCTGCTGGCGAACGATACCAAGGCTACGATTGACGGTGCCAAGATTAATGCAGACGGCACGCTGGCCGTAATTGCCAAGAGCAAGGATACACTGCAGAATTTTGCAGGTGCCTTTGGTGTGGCGGCAGGCGGTCAGGCCGGCGTTGGCATGGGCGTAGCCTACAATGAAATCAGCGGTACTACTGAAAGCGTAGTTAATAATGCAGAGCTGACGGCAGCAGGCAATGATGCAGGTGTGGCTGTCAACGAACGCAATAAGGATAATGATAATGTAGTCAGCGATAAAAAGCGCACCGGCGTTATCATCGCGGCTGATGCGGAGCACAACCTGACGAATGTAGCAGTCAGCGCTGGTGTGGCAGTAAGTGCTGACGTTGGCGTGGGCGTCGCAGGCACGGTTACTGTTAACCGTATTTTGGGCGCAACCAATGCCAAGGTAACGGATAGCAGCATTAATGCAGCATTGACCGACCGCAGCAAAGCAGACGTTTATGTAGCAGCAAACGATGCTACCAAGAGCGAAAGCCATGTAGGTTCGCTGGGTGTAGGCGGTGGCGCTGATGGTGGTGCAGGTGTCGGTCTGGCATCTGATACAGGTGTTGTCAGCAGAAATGTAACGGCAATGATTGACGGTGGCAGTGCGAAGAAGCATGTCAACGGCAAGAGCATCGACGTTGCTGCTTTGAATAAGGCAAAAATGTCTACCAATTCCTATGGTATTGCCGCAGCCGGCGGCGCTTATGGCGCCGGAGCCGGCGCAGGCACTGTTTCGGTTGCTAAGCTGGACGCAGAAACTACTGCTGCAGTAAAGAATATTCAAGGCACAAATAATGGTTTGGCTATTACTGCTGACCACGTTAACGATATTACACTGCGCAGCGCTGCTGCCGCAGCTTCCGGCGCGCTCGTCAGCGCTGCCGGTGGCGCAGGCATTGGCGTAGTGGATGATGACAGCAAGACTGTTGCCGAGCTGAGTGGCAGCAATATAAAGGCTGAAACAGGTGATATTACTGTTAACGCTGCCAACAAGACTGATGTGACAACGGCAGTCTTTGGCGTAGCTGCCAGCATGGTTGCAGGCGGTCTGAACGTAGCTGTAAATAATCTTGACAACACTGTTTCTACGCTGGTTAAGGATAACAGTAACTTGCAAGCACAGGGCACTTTTGCAGCGAAGGCAGATAACAGTGTGAAAACAAGCTTTGTTAACGGTGCTAATGCAGTGGGCGCTGCAGGTGTTGCTGTTGGCGTAGGCGTGAATACGATTGACACAGGCGTTATCACCGAAATCAGCGGCAGCAAGATTACTGCCGGTACTATCGACGTAGCAGCAACCGAAAAGTTGGACGTTAAGCAGGTAGTAGAAAACGCTGCGCTCGGCGGACATGGCTACAGTGCGAATGTCAGCGTAACTACGATTGGCGCAGCAGCTGCAGACCAGTACGGCGACAGCGAAACTACGGATAGTGATAAAAAGGCTACCTTTAATACGAACGATATTCTTGATAAAGCGAATGCTGCAATCGCAGGACAGGGAACTGTTGGTACTTTTACTGATGAAGAAGGTAAGACCGGCACTAACGCTGCAGGTATGACCTTTGATAAATATACCGGCAGCAATGGACAAAAACTGAATGCTGCACCTGGTACTACTGCCAGCAAGGGCAGCAGCAAGGCTGAGGGCGTGCAGGCGAAGGTAAGCAATTCTACGCTGCAGGCAACAGGCGATACGAAGGTCAACGCTAAGCGTACTGTTGATGCTAAGCTGAAATCGGCACAGGTGGCAGGAGGTATCGCAGGCAATGGCATTGCCGCTTCTGTTGCAGTGCTGGATGTAGAACGCAAGACCGGCGTAACCATCAACAATAACAGCAAGCTTAGTGGCAAGAATGTAACGCTTGGCAGTGCGCAGGACGGCACATCCAATATTGATGCATATCAGGTAGCAGTAGGCGCTTCTTTCGCAGGCAGTGCTGCCTACGCGCAGAACAGTCTGCATGGTGCTAATGCTATTACTATCGACAATAGTACAGTTCAGGCTGAAGGCGATGCAAGCTCCAGAGGTACGCTGACTGTTAAGGCAGAGGATACCAGCAGTGCAGCAGTTCGCACTATCGGCGCAACAGCAGGCGCTGTGGCTGGCGGTGTGCTGGTAAGCAATGCAACGAATAATAGCGATAACACTGTAACTATCGGCGGCAGCAAGCTTATTGCCGGCAAAGAGTATGGTAATGGATATTCTAATATAGGCAAGGTTGACATTGCTTCTGTCAAAGCTAACAGCATCACCGCAAAAACCTACGGTGGCATGGTTGGCATTGCTGCGGCGCAGGGCATTGTTGCACTCGCTACAGATGCAGGCAGCAGCAAGGTTAATGTAACCGGTGCTTCCGGCTTCTTGGGTAACAGCGTAAGCCTGAACGCAACAAATAAGCCTGCAGTACGCGCAGAGGCACAGGCTTATTCCGGCGGCCTGCTGGCGGTAGCAGGCGTGGCAGTATCCAAGGCTAAGGCCAGCGGTACGGTAGAAGCAAAAGTTGCAGATGGCAGTAGCTTTGCAGCCGATAATGTAGAGATTACGGCAAACGTAACCACCCAGACTGCCAAGGACAAGAACAATAACGAATATGTTGTAGATAATGTAAGTGCCAAGACAATCGGCGCTACTGCCTCCGGTCAATACGCTGCAGGCTTCAACACTGCTTATGCAGAAAATGATATGAAAGTCAGCGTTGATGTGGGCAAAGAGCAGTATAATGTCAACGCTCTGAAGCTCAAGGCTGATAATGCTTCGGTTATTGCGGCAGATACCCTGGGCGTAACGGTGGGCGGTTATATTGCCAGCGGCAGCAACTGGTCTGATACTAAGACGAACCTGACGACAAGCGTGAAGGCTGCAGGCGTTAACGAGAATGTATACAACAGACTGGGCGCTGTAAACATCAGCAGCTCCGGCTACAGTGCAGTAAATAATGATGCCAATGGCTATGGCGGCGGTATCGTAGGCTTCAACCCTGTTGCCGCAAGGTCGCAGAATGAGATTAAGACCAATACTACTGCCAATGTGAGCGGCAAATGGCAGGGTGTAGGCTCCCTGAGCGTTGCTGCCAATAATGCGGATAAGCTGGATATTCTGGCGGACTCCCTGACGGCGGCCGTTGTCGGTGCCAGCGGCACAGAAATTAAAAACAATGTTGCGCATAAAGCCAACATCAACGTAACAGGCAATATTACAACCAGCGGCAAGCAGTCCTACATTGCAAATAACACGCTGAATCATGATGTTAAGCTGAAGGGCAGCGGTTATGGCGGTGGCAGTATCAACGTCAATGATATGGACAACAAGCTGCAATACACTGCTGGTGTAAATATCGACAATGCAAACTTGAGCGGTACCGGCAGCGCAGGCTCTATTGATGCGCTTGCTTATACCGACGGCAAGATGAATTACAGTAATACGCTTAAATCTGCCGGCGTTGTTCCTGTTACTATCGCAGCAAGCAAGAATGTTATCACTTATGACAACAGCATCAAGGTTACTGGCAGCAATCTGTCGACGGCGAAGGCTGATCAGGATATCACCCTCGCAGCAACAGATGAAACAACGGCAACCTTTGATACTACTGCTGATACCCAGGGTGGTGCTGTGGGTGCAGCTTCTGCCAAAACAGATAACACTCTGAACCGCAGCAACAAGATTACCGTTACTAATGGTAAGATACTCAGCACCAATGACGTAAATATTTACGCAGGTGCAAACCTGGACGGCATCACCTCCTCGCTGACCTACAACGTGCTGGCGGATGCATATAACAAGACGGCAGTTCCTCTGGCTACTGCTCCGAAAGCCAAGAACACGATGACGCAGGAAAATCAGGTAAGCATCAACGGCGATATCGACAGTGTACGCCACGTCAACTTCAAGGCTGGCAAGGGTATGACCACTGTATCGACCTCTGCCCGCGAATATAACATCTATAAGGGTACCAGCGGCAGCGGTTCCGTTACCTCCACCGCTTTGGGCGAGGTAACTCCGGGCGAAACGGTTGCCAACTATGTGGATATTGCCAGCGGTAAAAGGGTACGCGCAGGCATCCATAATAATCTGGAGCTTACCATCAGCGGCAGCACTAAGGTTACTAATCCTAAGGTTGAAAACGGCAAGGTTGTTAAAGAAGGCAGCATAGACTTCAGCGGCATCAAGGTTGAAACTGGCGCAGGTCAGGATTGGTTCGATACCAAGCAGAATGTTACTGCAGATGTGGTTGAGCTGCAAAATGGTCTTTACGCCCGTCTGCAGGAAATTAATGATCTTCTGGGACAATATGCTTCCACTTCTGACGAATACAGCATTTTGAACAGTGAAAGAAACCGCATCATAACCCAGATGGAAGAAAATGGCTTTGTCAAGACCAGCGTAGAGGGTGGCAAAACCTACAAGAGCATTTTCGATAAAATTTCTTTGCCGGCAGTTGATGTCAAGGATATCGTTGTTTCCGGCGGCAACATCAACATCGAGGCTGACAAGCTGCAGGGCAGCGGCAGCCTGACGGCGCAGGGTGCTAAGAACCTGACAATTAATAACAGCAGTGACCTGTACCTGAAGATTAACGACCTGGCTATCAAGGATAAGGGCGGCGTAATCCGCTACAACGATGCTGAGGTGAGCAAGGTTGACGGCTTCACGGGTACAATGAATACTGCTGCAGGTACTGACGCTGATCCGAAGATTACTGTCAAGAGCACTGGTACATCTAACAACGGACTGACTAAGCCTGATATCGGTATCTTTGGTACTGTGCAGAACAGCGCCGGTGACGTTTTAATCCAAAACAGCAATTACAATATCAACGTAGACGGCAATGCCAATATCAGCGCGCGCAACATCGAGCTGAAGGCTGAGAAAGGTTCGGTAACGCAGAACAGCAAGGGCCTGCTGCTTATCGGCGGTGACCCGGTAACCAAGTACCAGTTCAGCGATGCTATTGCTAAAAAGATTCAAAGCTATGTTTCCAATCAGGCTGTTAATGGCAAGACTACGATTGACTGGCTGAGCAATATCGGCAGCTATCAGGCGTATAAGGACGCTCTGATTGCGCATAAGGACGATCTTGGCCTTACTGATCCAGAGGTTAATGAGATCAGGAATTACAGCGTTGACAAATCCAGCGGTATCGTTGCAGGCAACAACGTTTATATCAGCGGCCTGAATGTTAACCTGGACGGCCTGGTACAGAGTGGCTACAAGAATTTCAAGGTTACACTTGATAATGCAGCCAACAACAAAATCAGCAATCTGGATAGGGACTATGCTCGTAACCAGACTGCACTTACCGACCAATATGTTATGTCTAACGATAAGTATTGCGTAAGCACAAAGGCCGGCGCAGTTTATAACGCAGCAACCGGCGCTTATGACTATACTGTTAAGGTTTACTATAACCCCGCAACTAAGGAGCTGCTGACGGAAGCAATTGAGCCTAACGGCGGTAAGATTTATATTACCGGCGCACTGTCGAGCACTGGCAACGGCAAGCTGCTGGCGATGGACGGTACTGCCAACATTGCGATTGATACTACGAACGCAGACCGCGATTTGCGGGTAAACAAAATCACTAATAAGGATATCACCGGTCTCATCAGCATTAAGGATACGCAGAAGAACACCTTGACTGAGTACACCACTGATGGCCAGAAGATGTCCGTTAAAACAACGCAGCTTAATAATAAGGGTAACGCAACCTCTACCAGCACAACGCAGGTTAATGGTTCTGCTACCACTTATAAACCGGCTGACGGTATGACGATTAACTGGACAGGTGGCACCTCCGGTGATAAGAAGATTATCAAGTGGCAGTATGAGAAGGACTTCGTTTTCTGGGGCCTGATTAAATATGGCACTACTAAGGACTTTGTCGAGAACGAGGAAGTTAAGAACGGTAAGACAGAGGTTTCTTCCTCCAGTATCAGTGGCGCCGATCCGCTGGGACAGGGTACTGTTATTAAGGTAAACAATAACGCCAAGGAATATGGTGTAACGACTAAGGACTATAATAATCCTGATGAATCGACTTACACTCCTGTTGTCGAGAATAAAAAATATTCCGGTGTATCTGGCAAAATCTTCGGCTATGGCAATTGCACCTATACCTGGACTGAAACCCAGATGCATTCCACCAGCAGTACCTATACAATTAAGGGCGATAAGCCGATTGACGTTGGCTTCATGACCGGCGGCAGCGGTGACATCAGCGTTTCCAGCGCCAAGGATATGTATCTTGCAGGCAACATCAGCAATGCAACTAAGGCTGACGGCAGTGCAATCGGCAAGGTTACCTTAAACAGCAATGGCGGCGCTATCAGCTCTGTTGGCAGTGCACGCGTTGACGCGGACGACCTGACTGCCAAAGCTGCCAAAGGCATCAGCATTAATCACAGTGCGTTGGGCAACATGGCGAAGCTGAATATTGAAGCAACGACTGGTGACGTAAGCATTAATTCCGACCGCGGCAAGCTGCAATTTGTCGGCGGCAATAAGGGCGCGTTGAGCGGCAACCTGGTAATTAACGCAGCAGGAGACATTACTACGGCTGATGGCACTGTTTTGAACGGCAAACGCATTGATTTCACCAGCCTTGGAGCGATCAACGCAGCGATTGCTCCCGGTCAGACGCTGACCAGCAGTGATACCATGTCTGCAAGCGTAAATGCCAATGCTTATGGCGATATTACACTGACCAACAGTAATGGTGATATGCGTATCGGTCATATTGCCAGCCAGAATGGTGATGTAAGCCTCACAACCAGCGGCAGCTTTATCGACGCAGTAGGCGACAGCACCTTGTCCGACAGCGAAAGCAAGCTGCAAAAGTGGCAGGAGCTGGGACTGATTAACAGTAATGACAAGGCAGAAGAAAGCGCAGCATCTGCAGCGGCAGCCAAGAGTGAGCGTGTGCAGGCACTGGAAAACAGGGCAAAGCAGCTGGCTATGGCAGATAAGAAATATACTGCAGAAGCGCAGAATGCAGCTTTGGCAGAATACAAGGCCTTGGCAGAAGCTTACAAAACTAATGGCGAAGCAGCCTTCGAAGGCAAAAACTATAGCCAGGACGTTAAGGACTGGGCTAAGATGTATGCAGAGGTTGATAACAGCACTGCCTATGGCTGGAGCAAAAATGAACTGCTGTATGCTATTCAGGACAGCGTTCTCAATGCAGCCCCCGGCCAGGTACTTACAGTAGATAAGGCCAACGTTCAGGGCAAGAACATCAGCCTGAGCGCAGGCAAGAACATCGGTATCGACGGCGAAGCAACCAACATTGCCTACAGCGAGATGGGCAAGCTGGATAATCTTAAGCTTTTGGCACAGGCTAAGGCCGGTGATCTTACCTGGAATGATGCTGACAACAGAATTGAAGTTCGTCAGCAGCGTCAGATTACGGTACAGCTGACAGATGGCGGCAAGCTGAATCTTAAGGCCAACACCAGCGGTGCTGACAATACCGGTAATGTTTATCTGGCAGGCGTTAAGGATACTATGCTGGATATTTCCGGTACGATTAACACGACGCAGGATGTTAAGCTGCTCAGTGATAAGGGTATTCGCATGAACGACGGCAGCATTGTTGCCGATAACCTTATTATCCAGGGCGGCAAGGGCAATGTAGGCAGCAAGGATGCCTTAATCAAGACTAATATCAGCGGTAATTTGGAAGCAAATACCGATACCGGTTACGGCGTATATCTGCATCAGACGGCTGCAGGCGGCAAGCCGGCGCAGGTGCTGACAATTCAGGATGCAGCAACAGGTACACTGGTGCTCAAGGCAGATAACGGTATGCAGATGACTACGGAAGCAGGCAAGAATATCGGTTATCTGAACGCTAACAGCATTGAGTTGCAGGCAGCCAACGGCGATATCGGCAAAGCTGATGACGGTATCCGCATTCTGGAAAACGGCGCTGTGATTAACGCTAAAGCAGATAATGGTTCTGTTTACCTGCAGGGCGCAGGCACGAAGGATGCAGGCCTGGTAGTTGACAGCATTACTGCTAAAGGAAATGCTAAGCTCAATCTGAAGGGCAATGTTAACTTCGATAACGACACAGGTAACGGCAGCATTAGCGCAGGCGGATATGTAACTGTTAACGGTAACAACGTTAACCTGAACACAGGTACTGTTACTGCAGGCGGGGCAAGCAATATCACTGCAGGTAAAGATGTGAACGTAACAACCGGCAGCATTACAGCAGACGGCGAAAGCAACATTACTGCAGGTAACGATGTAAACATGAACGCAGGCACTGTTACTGCAGGCGGGGCAAGCAATATCAATGCAAATAATGATGTAAATGTAACAACCGGCAGCATTAGCGCAGGCGGCGCAGGCAATATCACTGCAGGCAACAATGTTAACCTGAACAGCAGCACGCTGGCAGCGGGCGCTGATAGCGTAATTACCGCAACTAATGGCAATATCGCACTTGGCAGCAGCGGCATTACAGTGAACGGTGCTGACAACGGCCTGACGCTGGATGCTAACGGCAGCGTAATGCAGGATGCAGCGGCTGCAGGTATTACTGCAGACAATCTGACAGTTGAATCCGGCAAGACGCAGCAGCTGCTCAGCAAGAGCAATAAGGTGAAGAGCCTGACGATTAAGGGTAAGAACGCAGGCAGCAGCCTGATGGTTGATGGCGTAACCAGGTTTAACGGTACGACGGATAATCTGCTGGTTACTGTTGCTGATTCTCATATCAAGGGCGATGTCCTGATTGAAAACTACCAGGCGGATACCGGCAAGATTACCATTAATTCCACTATTGATACCTCTAAGTATAATGATGAGCATACCGGTAATATTACGGTTACGACCGATGGCGATATTACTACGGCAGACGGAGTTGATTTGAATGCAGCTGATAAGGTAAGCATCAATTCTAAGAAGGGTTCCGTTGCAACTGGCGGTAACGTAACTGCCAACAACGAAGTAGACATCGATGCAGCGAATAATATCACTGCCAACGGTAGCCTCACTTCTACTAATGCTAACGTAGATTTGCTTGCAGGCGGCAGCATTACAACCCAAGGCACAGTAAATGCGCTTAACAATGTAATTGCGAACGCTAACGGTGATATCAACACCAACGGCGACGTTACTGCACAAAACGGTAAAGCAAAGCTCAACTCCAGCACTGGCAATGTAAATACCGGTAACGTAACAGCGAACAACGACGTAGATATCGACGCAGCGAAAGACATCACTGCTAGCGGTAACCTCACTTCTACTAATGCTAACGTAGATTTGAACGCAGGCGGCAGCATTACGACCAGCGGACAAGTTAAAGCTCAGCAGAATGTTGATTACAACGCCAAAGGCAGCATTACTACCGAAGATATTATCAACAGCACGGCTGGCAACATCCACCTGCAGACAGACGCAGCTAAAGGCGACATCACCTTCGGCGGCGATGTAACTGCCGATCATGGCAACATCAATATCGACGTACTGCAGAACGGTAGTGTAACCGACCATGACAACAAATTCAAAGCTCTTGGCGACAAGGGTGATATCAACAGCGGCAACTTCGCACTGCAAATCAAGGGTGCCGGAGATGTTGACCTGCACGAGATTTATGCTACCAACAACGCGCTTATCGACGTTGCCAACGGCAATCTTACCTTGGCAAAAATCGACGGCAATCTGGTAGCTCTGCAGCTGAAGACCGAAGGCAAGCAGCTGAAGGTTGATGAGCTTATCGCAGGCACCAAGATTATTGCTCAGGGCAGCGACATTGACCTTAACAAGATTCAGCAGCGTCTGGATGCTGACGGCCTTCTGACCATCGTTCCGGACGGCGCACAGCCTGATAAGCCTATTGACAACCTGAAGATTGGTGAGATAATTACTAATAAGGGTGTCCGCTTCGAGCATCTGTGGCTGAATAACGGCTCTATCAAAGTTAGCGAGGGCATGTTCCATATCGATAAGCTGGTAGTCAACAATGTTGCGCATTTCAGCAATAAGCATATGAAGACTGCTGTATGGGGCGCACCGCCGCAGCGTGACGGCAGCGACAGCGTTTACTGGAACAACATTGCAGTGAACAACCCGGCAGATAATCTGACTGAATGGCAGCAGGAGGGTACTAACCCGGATAAATGGATGTACCTGCACTTCACTGCACAGCCGAACGTTCAGCACAGCAACGGCGCACTGCTTGACCTGCGCAATTACGATTATGTTTATGACCAACGCTTTACCGCTGTAGACCATATGCTGCAGCAGCTCAACGAAAACAAAGCAGAGGAATATGACATCAATCACGCACCGGATGTAGTACAATACTTCCGCTACGATCTGTATGATCTGGATGAAGACGATAACAAGAGTGAACCCGTAAAAATCACTGTAGAAGCATAGGAGGAAACGTTGATGAACAAAAAGGCAGAGGCTTTTATCAAATACTTGGATGATAAGAAGATTACCTGCTTTGCCATTGAACAGATTAGCGAGGATAAGCTGAACACAGTGGTCTTCCGTTCTCACATTGTTGTTGAAGGCCAGCGTCTGCCGACGCTGGTCATCCTGGACAGCAGTATTTATGGTATGCTTCGCGTGCAGCTGGCAGCAAATGCTGTCAACGAGAGCAACGAAGTGGCTATTCTGAGAGAAATTAACAAGGTGAACCGTCAATATAAGGTGTTCAAATATTATCTTACAGATGACGGTTCACTCTACCTGGACAGCTGCCTGCTCTGCCAAAACGGCAGGCTGGAGGGCGACATGATTTATACCGTGCTGGATGTAATCATCAAGCATCTGGAAAAGGAATATAAAAAAATAATGCAGCTCATCTGGCAGGCTAATTAGTCTGCCGGATGCAGCAAAGTTATGTATATCAAAGGGGTGTTGACGATGATTACTAATAAAACAAGCTTGCTTCTGGTTACGCTTTTGCTGGGATGCAGTGCCGTTGCTTTTGCAGGACCTACAGATGAGCAGGCAGCAGAATTCCATAAAAGCGGCCTGAACAACGCTGGTGTGGCAGCCAACAGAACTATAGAGTATATGGAGCGCCAGCGTGTTGCCAAGCAGATTGCCGAGGACAAGGCCAAGGCAAGCAGCAAGGTAGAGCATGGGAGCCAAAAGCCTGATGCGGAGCAGCAGGCGGCAGTAACCTTTAAGCTGGAAAAGATTGAGCTGGATGAATCCACTGTACTGGAGCAGGCAGAGCTGCAGAAGCTGATGGACGAATATATCGGTAAAGAGGTTGGCGTCAAGGATTTGTACGAGCTGGTGAATAAAATCAACAAGCTGTATCTTGATAATGGTTACTTTACCTGTCGTGCAATTTTGCCGGCACAGACAATTAAAAACGGTACGGTAAAAATTGAGCTTATCGAAGGCAAAACGAATGCTGTTGAGGTGCAGGGCAACAAGTATACCAAAAGCAAATACATCAGCAAGCGTATGAGCCTGAAGCAGGGTGAGGTTGCCAACATCAACAAGCTGAATGACGATTTACTGCGCTTTAACGCTGCCAATGACGTGCAACTGCGCATTTCTCTGCAGGCTGGCAGCGAGCCGGGAACTACGGATTACGTCATCAGCGCTTATGAACCGCAAAACATTACCTGGACTGTTTACAGTGACAACGCAGGCAGTGATACGAGCGGCGAATACCGTGGCGGCCTGTTCTTTACGGACAGAAGCCTGACAGGTGTGCGTGACGCGCTGACGCTGAACACGATGCTGAGCGATGGCACCAAATCCTTCGGCCTTGGCTACAGCAGGCCCTTAGGCCATAGCGGTACCAAGCTGAACCTGCAGTACAGCGCCAACAGTGTTCACATTACGGACGGACAGCTGGAGCCGTTGAATGTACGCGGTCATGCTTATGCCATGAACGTTGGCCTGAGCCAGCCGTTGGTAGTGACGGAAAAGACTCGTACTGAGGCAACGCTTGATTACGGTCAGCAAAATTCCAAGACTGATTTCAGCGGCCAGCATTGGCTCGATGATACCATTAAAGGCGTTACGGCAGGCTATTCCGTAACTAATTACGGCGCAAGCTCTGTTATTTACCAAAAGCACAGCTTTAACGCCGGTACGCATACCAATATTGCCGATAAGGACAAGGATTTTTCCCTGTACCAGCTTAACGGTCTGTACCAGAAAATGTATCAGCATGGGCAGCTTTTGAGCCTGCGCCTGGACGCACAGCGTGGCTTCAACAATTATCTGCCTTCCGCCCGCCAGTTCTACATTGGCGGTATGTACAGCGTACGCGGCTACAAAGAAAGCCTGCTTGGCGGCGACAGTGGCTACAGTGTGGGCCTGGAATATTCCGTGCCTGTGACTAAGGACAAAAAGACTAATGCTTTCGTCTTTATGGATCATGGTCAGGTCTTTGGCGACAGTGCCTTTGACAGCCATGTACTGACAAGCTGTGGTCTGGGCGTGCGCAGCAACATCACCAAGCACATCGGTGCTGTGGTAACATTGGGCGTGCCTTTGATTAAGGAAATCAATAATAGTGATGTAGATTCAACTCGCATCCATTTCATGGTAAGCGGTCAATTCTAAAAAAATCTTGTGTAATAATAGGACTGGGGAAGCCTGGTCCTATTTTTTTGCCTATATATGTAGGAAAAAGAAGCTTTGCCTGTAGCTGATATCCTATTATATGAAAAAAATTTCGATAACTAATGACAATTACCACAATACAAGCTATAATAAGTATATAAACAAAAAATTATTTTATGAGGTGACATACAATGCAATTTCCGATAGTTTTAGGTGTTTCTGCACGTCACGCACATCTGTGCCGTGAGCATATGGATATTTTATTTGGTGAAGGCAGCGAGCTGCACGTTAAAAAGCCAATCGGCCAGCCCGGTCAGTTTGCTTCCGAAGAACAGATTACCATGGTAACTCCCAAGGATTCCATGAAGCTGCGTATCATCGGTCCTCTGCGTCCGGAAACCCAGATTGAGCTTTCCCTGACTGACGCACGCAAGGTTGGCCTGGATGCTCCTATCCGCAATAGCGGCGACATCGCAGGCAGCGCTGGCGCTAAGCTCATCGGTCCGAAGGGCGAGCTGGAGCTGAAGGAAGGTATTATCATCGCTGCGCGCCACGTACATCTGTACCCCGAAACCGCTGAAAAATACGGCCTGAAGGATGGCGATATCGTTGATATTACTACAGAGGGCGAGCGTTCCGTAACACTGCATAATGTTCTGGTACGTGCGGGCGTAAAGCATGCTGACGAGGTTCATATTGATACCGACGAAGCTAATGCCTGCAACCTGGGCAGCGGCGTGATGGTGAACGTTGTTACCAAATAACTTCCTTATAATAAAGTAGAGGAGCGAAAGCTTATGAATAAAAGTGCGATTTTAGCAGCAATGCTCATCCTTGCAAGCAGCAGTGCTTATGCCTACGAAAACAGCTATGCAGGCTACAGCGTTAAGGACGGACAGCCTTACTATAAGCTGGAAGCGAAGAAGGTTTATGCGTATACCAATATCAGCAGCAAAAAGGCTTATCAGAACGAAGAGGATTTAAAAAATATCGCAGTTAATATTGTTAACTATTACACAGCAGAGGATATGGAGCAGATTTTAGGCGAAAAATTCTCTACCGCTTATTTTGATGCGGAATATGAGAAGCTGGCACTTTTGGAGCGCTCCCAGCTTAATCCGAAAACCGTGCCTGCGCCGCTGCTGGAGCTTGAAAAATATGCAGAGCACGACAGCAATGGTAATGTAACTATCCAAAGCAAGGTGCTCAAGGAGAAGCTAGACCAGCTTACTCCTGTAATCAAGTTAGGCAAGATTGCCGGCAAAAAGGCAATTACCATTTCTTATATCTATAAGCAATCTGATGTGCTGTTTAAAATTGATACCAGCATGGTTTCTGCCAATGACAGACTTTATCTGCTGTCGACGGTGAACAGTGATCAGGATGTATATGCTCCGAAAAAGGATGAAAAAGCTGCTGACGCTGATACAGATGTTGATATTGATGATATTGAAGATATCGATACTGAGGATGCAGGCAGTGAGGATAAAGCAGCAAAAACCAAGCCTCAGGATGCAGCTTCTATAAAGGAAGCAATAGAAAAGGCCATGCAGGTAGAAAATGTTGCTTTGCGCGACATTCCTGCAAAAACAATGCAGCGCTTTGATAAAGCACACACTGATCTGCTGAAGGGTTTTAAGGCTTTTGCTCCGACAAGCACGCCGAAGGCCATCAGCTTTACTGATACTGCAGTCGGTAAAAGTGTGCAGCTGCCGGATGACTGGTTCTACGGCCAGCTGAACCTGCGATATAAGGATAAAGGCACCTTTTATCTGACTACGGCTTCTTCAATGAAGCAAATGCAGGAGGTTGCCGCAAATACTGATTATGACAGTGTTTATTCCGTATTTGCTATTCCGGCGTCTGATCCTGAATACCAGTCGAAGGTTACGGAGCTTTACACCAGCGGCATGCGTAATGTTCTGGAGCATTGGAATCATCTGCTTGTTACCGTCAGCGTAGATAATATTAATGACGCTGATGCTAAAGAGCTTTTAGCAACGCCTGTTGCCAACAAGCTTGCTGTGGAAAGCATTATTAATGATGGTCTGCAGCGCATAAAAGGCTTTAGCAACGATTACTTTGCTTTGAAGGATTATAAGACAAATTATGACTTCACTAAGGAAAAAGCTCTCATTGGTATAAATGCCGATACTCAGTTACTGAAGGATTTTGCTTATAACAACAAAATTTTACTGAGCTGCAACCAAAAAGCTGCTACAGCGATGCTTTTTATCAAAAAAACCGACGCTGAAACGGAAAAAAGCCTTGAACAGCAAGTAGACGAATGGCACTTTTAATTACACAGGTGTAATGAGTTGCACTGGATAAAATTCTCACGTCTGAGAAAAGGAAAATTTAACATAATATACATTATCGGACGTAAAATATTATTTTGCACATTTCCCACTTCAAAGGTACCGCTGAAGGTAACAGTATTTCCTAGTTATGAAA
>ENA-UEYF01001150-UEYF01001150.1-human-gut-metagenome-genome-assembly--contig:-NODE-1150-length-23041-cov-33.027870_pt1 | contig 23041 bp, 15 predicted proteins | sample MGYA00242902_ERZ507920 | MGnify/ENA primary metagenome ERZ507920 (study PRJEB26167, sample SAMN06115402) | human gut metagenome | host: Homo sapiens | place: China:Jiangxi | collected 2016-07-05...
TACACGTACATTTTCTTTGTAGATGGCAGCAGTTTCTGTTGTAATTTCCACCTGACGGTCGAGCATCAGCAACGAATAATAGATATTGGCTATGCCACAGATAATCTGTGAACGTACTGCCTGTTCCGCATACTTGCTTTGTTCATAAGCAACTTTCTGTCCACGTTTTGTATTGAGAATCTTGCCAAACAAATCGATTTCCCAACTTGCAACAGCTGGAAGTTGATAAGCTTTTACATAACTTCCTCCTCCCATACTAGTTGTTGTTCCTTGAGGAGCCAGATTAATAGAAGGAAGATACGACAGTTTAGCGGCAGTCAGCATCACTTTAGCTTCCTGTACACGAAGAGCTGCAGCCTGCATATCTACATTGTTTGCCAATCCCTCTTCAATTAAAGCCTGCAATTTTGCATCGCGAAAGACTTCTTTCCATGGCAAGTTTCCCATATTTGAAGTATCGGCAACCAACGTATCGGTAGCCGACGCCGGGTCACGATAGATGCCTGAGGCATCTATCGATTCCGGACGATCGTAAGCTTTATAGATGTGACAACTGCTCATCATGGCAGCCAGACACATCGCACCTAATATTTGTTTTTTCATTATCGTCTTTATCATTTATGAGTTTTAGCAGTAGGAGAATATTGTTCGATTTCAGCCTCTACTTCACTTTCGTCAAGGCTATCCCATTCCATCGGCTTAATCTTCTCCTGTAGCCATTGGAATATAACAAACAGTACCGGAACAATGAAGATTTGCAGAATCATACCAATCAACATACCACCGATAGCTGAAGAACCCAGAGTACGGTTACCGTGAGCACCTACGCCAAACGCAAACATCAACGGAAGCAATCCGACAATCATAGCCAAAGAGGTCATCAAAATCGGTCGCAAACGAGCTGCCGCACCCAGCACAGCTGCCCAAGAAATACTCATACCTTGCTTACGACGGTCGAGGGCAAACTCTACAATCAAAATTGCATTCTTAGCCAACAGACCCATCAACATAATCAATGCAATCTGCATGTAGATGTCATTTGACATAGTTCCCAGAATCATCTTCAATGCTGGTATATTTCCTAATGCACCGAATCCGTTAACGAAAATAAAGCTACCCATCAAACCGAACGGAACTGAAAGCAATACAGCCAACGGAAGAATATAACTTTCGTACTGAGCACTCAGCAACAAGTAAACGAATACAAAACACAACACGAAGATAATACCTGTTGTACTACCACTTGTAGATGCCTCTTCACGTGCCATACCTCCTAATTCGTAACCAAATCCAGCAGGTAAGTTTTCCTTAGCAACTTCGGCAATAGCCTGCAATGCCTGACCTGAAGTGTATCCTGAAGCCGGAGCAACCATGACTTTCATAGAAGTATACAGGTTGAAACGGTTGATGATATCCGGACCATACACTTTCTTCATGCTGACAAACTGTGTAATAGGAGCCATTTCGTTACCACTACGAACCTTGATGCTGTTCAGAGATTCCATGTTTTTAGTAGCATCCGGCTCAGCCTGAATCATTACACGGTACATCTTACCGAAACGGTTGAAGTTTGATGCATACAAACCTCCGAAGTATCCCTGCATAGTAGAAAGAATATCGCTCGGGCTGATACCGGCTTTCTTACAAGCTGCGGCATCGATATCCAGCTGATACTGCGGAAAGCTAGGGTTAAATGTTGTTTTTGCTGAGTTAATTTCAGGACGTGCTTCAAGCGCAGCTCTATAGTTATTGACTACTTCGAAGAAGTGATCCAAACTACCACCGGTCTTATCCTGCATATTTAACTCGATATCACTTGATACAGAGTAACCCGGAATCATAGGAGGAGCGAAGAACAATACCTGTGCATCTTTGATAATTTTCTGTGCACGCATGAACAATGTTGCATAAATAATATCAGAGTTCTGCATCATAGAACGTTCTTCCCAGTCTTTCAACTTGATAATGACAGAACCGTAAGAAGGTCCCTGACCACCAATGAAGCTATATCCGGAAATAATAGTACGAGATTCAACAGCAGGTTCGGCTGCAACCAAACTATCTACTTTAGCCAAAACTTCCATTGCACGTTCCTGAGATGTTCCAGGAGGTAAAGTTACAGCACCCATGATAGTACCTGTATCTTCATTAGGAACCATACCTGTAGGAGTGATCTTCATAAAGAATACCAGCAAAACAATAGAAGCAGCTACCAAACCTAATGATAACCATTTCTTATGGATAAAGAATACAACACGTTTCTTGTAACTCTTCAACAATGAATCGTAAGCAGCGTTGAATGAAGTATGGAAACGATCGATAACACTCATTTTCTTTGGCTTGTGTTCTGAATCATGTGGTTTCAGGAAGATAGCACACAAAGCCGGAGACAGTGTCAACGCGTTCAATGCAGAGAATGCAATAGAGATAGCCATGGTAATACCGAACTGACGGTAGAATGTACCTGCTGTACCTCCCATGAAACTTACCGGAATGAACACAGACATCATGACCAATGTAATTGAAACCAATGCTCCACCCAGTTCGCTCATGGCATCAATAGAAGCCTCACGAGATGATTTATATCCCTGATCCAATTTTGCATGGACACCTTCTACCACCACTATGGCATCATCGACCACAATCGCAATGGCAAGCACCATCGCCGACAGAGTCAACAAGTTCACACTAAATCCAATCAGCTTCAATACGAAGAATGTAGCAATCAAAGCTACCGGGATAGCAATAGCCGGAATCAATGTAGAACGCATATCCTGCAAGAATACATATACAACAATGAACACCAGGATAAATGCTTCGATCAAAGTCTTGATTACTTCATGGATTGATGCATACAAGAAGTCGTTTGCATTTTGAGCAACGTTGATCTTCAGACCGGCAGGCAAACTTTCTTCTGCCTTGCTGATAACATCAAGCAGGTTATTAATAGTTTCAGTAGCATTAGTACCTGCCATCTGGAACACAATACAAGTTACAGCCTTATGTCCGTTTACTGTATTATTAAAGGTATAAGCCAAACGTCCGAGTTCGATACGAGCGACATCACCTAAACGAAGAACTTCTCCATTTGGCAATGCTTTAATAACGATATCTTCAAATTCTTCTGTCTGCTGCAAACGTCCCTTATAACGAATAGTATATTGGAATGTCTGATTTCCACGTTCACCAAACTGTCCGGGAGCAGCTTCAATATTCTGTTCGGCCAATACACCAGAAATATCAGATGGGACCAAATTATATTGCGCCATTACATCCGGCTTCAGCCAAATACGCATAGAGTAGTCCTGACCCATCACGTTGGCATCACCCACACCCTTTACACGCTGAACTTCCGGAATCAAGTTAATCTTGGCATAGTTTTCAATAAACTCGATGTTATACTTATCTTCTGCATCGTACAAAGAGAAAATCAACAACATAGAGTTCTGACGCTTCTGAGTTGTCACACCGACTCTTGTTACTTCGGCTGGCAGCAAACCCTGCGCCATAGAAACACGGTTCTGTACATTGACCGCAGCCATATCCGGGTCAGTACCCTGGTTAAAATAAATACTGATATCGGCCGAGCCGTTGTTTGACGCACTAGACTGAATATACATCATGTTTTCTACACCATTGATCTGGTCTTCCAGCGGTGCAATAACTGAGTTCAATACAGTTTGCGCATTGGCACCCGTATAGGCAGCTCTTACCGATACGGTAGGAGGCGCAATATCCGGATACTGTGTTACCGGCAATGTAGCAAGGCCGATTATACCCAGGATAACCATCAAGATAGATATTACCGTTGACAGTACCGGACGATTAATAAATTTATCTAGTTTCATTCTATTCCTTAATAATATTATACGAATACATTATTCTCCCCACACAATCAATTGAAAGCAGTCTGGATATTTCCATCACGCTGATCCTGGAGGGCTTTTTGATATTTAGCTTCTTTTTGAGCAACAGTAATAGGAACGATCTTCTGTCCATCCTGTAAAGTTTGAACACCTTCCACTACTACCTTATCTCCTTCCTTCAAACCGCCGGTTACGATATAATTCTTACCGTCGTTCAAGTTAGAAACCTGTATTTCCGTATGTTTCAGTGTACTGTCTGCCTGCAATACATAAACGAATTTCTTATCCTGAATTTCCTGTGTAGCTGTCTGAGGTATCAAAATAATATTATCCATTGCATAAGGGAATACAACATTTGCCATACCTCCACTACGTAAAATATTTTGCTTGTTCGGGAAAATAGCACGCATGCTAACAGAACCTGTAGTCTGATCGATAACTCCACTTACAGCATCAATTTTACCTTCTGCATCATACATAGTACCATCAGAAAGTTGCAGTTTTACTGCCGGCATTTTTTCCAGCTGTTCTTTCAATGTACCACCAGCTTTTGTCAAAGCCAACAACTGTTTTTCTGTCATAGAGAAATATACATACATATCACCAATCTGAGAAACAGTTGTCAATGGTTGAGCTACCGATGCACTAACCAAAGCACCTACACGGTACGGGAAAGTTCCGATAACACCATCAGACGGACTTGTAACTGTACAGAAGCCTAAATTTTGTTTTGCAGCAGCATAAGCAGCTTCAGCCTGCGCCAGATTAGCCTTAGCTGTCAGCAAATTATTTACAGTTGTCTGATATTCAAAATCGCTGATAATCTTCTGTTCATGCAGCATTTTCTTATTTGCTTCTGTTTCTGTAACAGTCTTTAAATTAGCTTTAGCAGATTCTACACCAGCCTTAGCCTGGTCGTAAGCAGCTTTATACTGAGTTGGGTCTATCTGAAATAGAGCCTGACCCTTACGAACTGTAGCTCCTTCATCTACGCATAATTTCACTATGAATCCTGACACCTGAGGACGAATTTCAATATCCTGCAAACCTTTGATTGTAGCCGGATACTGAGTGGTCTGGCTACTAGAAGTTACTGTAACCGATTGCACAGCAAACTCGTTGTCACCCATTTTCATGCCGCCTTGGCCCCCACCACAGGCAGTCAAAACCGATAACCCTAAAGCCATAAGGGAAATTCGGCTAGAAAAAAAACTTCTGTTTCTTTTTACACTCATATTCATATTATAAAAAAATTAATGTTTTTCTTACCCTCGTTTTATCGTTTTAATAGAAAACTTTTTCAACCCGATTAGTTTTTAGCCTTGCAAATATACGGAAAAAATCACTCAAAAAAACAATCGTTTAACTAACAATAACCATAAAACAAGAGAGTTATTACATATCGCCAAATTAATCCGACCAATTGACAAATATTATCGACCAAAGAAATCGGCACATTCTACAATTTATAGTTTTTTAAAAGAAATAATCTTCCATTTGTTATTTTATTTCTACATTTGCGCTACACATTAATTGAGAAAACATTAAATCAATAGAACCATGGTGAAAATAACAAAAGAAGCCGCCTTGCTCTATCACTCACAGGGCAAGCCTGGTAAAATAGAGGTAGTTCCTACCAAACCATACCAAACACAAAGAGATTTATCGCTGGCATACTCGCCCGGAGTAGCCGAACCATGTCTTGAAATACAGAAAAATCCGGAAACGGCTTACGACTATACCGCAAAAGGAAACCTGGTTGCCGTCATATCGAACGGTACTGCCGTACTGGGACTGGGCGACATAGGCGCCATGAGCGGAAAGCCGGTCATGGAAGGAAAAGGCCTGCTCTTTAAAATCTATGCAGGCATCGACGTTTTCGACATCGAAGTCAACGAGAAAGATCCTGACAAATTCATAGAAGCCGTAAAGGCCATCGCACCGACATTCGGCGGTATCAACCTGGAGGATATAAAGGCTCCTGAATGTTTCAAGATAGAACAGCGCCTGAAGGAAGAGCTGGACATTCCGGTGATGCACGATGACCAGCACGGTACAGCCATCATTTCGAGTGCCGGACTGCTGAACGCACTGGAAGTGGCAGGCAAAAAGATAGAAGATGTCAAGATTGTTGTAAACGGTGCCGGTGCTTCGGCTGTATCATGTACCAAGCTGTACATTTCGCTGGGAGCGCGTCTGGAAAACATCATCATGGTGGACAGCAAGGGAGTCATCTCCAAACAGCGTACCGACCTGAACGAACAGAAGAAATTCTTCGCAACCGACCGTACGGACGTACACACGCTGGCAGAAGCCATCAAGGGAGCGGATGTGTTCCTGGGCCTGTCACGAGGTAACGTGCTTACCCAGGATATGGTAAGAAGCATGGCCGATCATCCGATTGTATTCGCGCTGGCCAATCCGACTCCGGAAATTTCGTACGAGGATGCCATGGCATCACGTCCGGACGTACTGATGTCGACCGGCCGTTCCGACTATCCGAACCAGATTAATAATGTAATCGGATTCCCGTATATCTTCCGTGGTGCCCTGGATACACGTGCTACCGCCATCAACGAAGAAATGAAGCTGGCTGCCGTACGTGCCATCGCCGGACTTGCCAAGAAGCCGGTGCCCGACGTAGTGAACGAGGCATACCACGTAAACAACCTGACCTTCGGTCCGGAATACTTCATTCCGAAACCGGTCGATCCGCGACTGATTACAGAAGTTTCCATGGCTGTGGCAAAAGCCGCAATGGAATCGGGAGTAGCACGCAAGCAGATTACCGACTGGGAAGCATACAAGAATCACCTGCGCGAACTGATGGGACAGGAAAACAAGCTGACCCGCCAGTTGTACGAAACGGCCCGCCGCTGCCCGCAGCGTGTAGTATTTGCCGAAGGTACACACCCCAACATGCTGAAGGCGGCTGTAGAAGCCAAAGCCGAAGGTATCTGTAACCCGATTCTGCTGGGCAACGAAGAACGTATCGCCAAGCTGGCCAAAGAACTTGACCTGAACCTGGAAGGCATTGAAATCGTCAACCTCCGTCACGACCGCGAGGCAGAACGCCGTGAACGCTATGCACGCATCCTGTGTGAAAAGCGTGCCCGCGAAGGAGCCAACTTTGCAGAAGCAAACGACAAGATGTTCGAACGCAACTATTTCGGTATGATGATGGTAGAAACCGGAGAGGCAGATGCTTTTGTAACCGGTCTGTACACCAAATACTCCAATACCATCAAAGTAGCCAAGGAAGTAATCGGCATCCAGCCGGGATACAATCATTTCGGCACCATGCACATCCTTAACTCCAAGAAAGGTACTTACTTCATCGCCGATACACTGATCAACCGTCATCCGGATACAGATACATTGATCGATATAGCCAAACTGTCGGTGAAAGCAGTACGCTTCTTCAATCAGGAACCGGTTATGGCCATGCTGTCATACTCTAACTTCGGTTCCGATACGGAAGGAAGTCCGGCAAAGGTACACGAAGCCATCAGCTACATGCACCGCGAATATCCGGAACTGGCCATCGACGGAGAAATGCAAGTGAAATTTGCCTTGAACAACGAACTGCGTGACGAGAAATATCCGTTTACCCGTCTGAAAGGCAAGGAAGTCAATACCCTGGTATTCCCGAACCTGAGTTCTGCCAACGCTACTTACCAGCTCATCCAGAGCATGAGTGAAACAGAAGTCATCGGCCCGATCCAGATGGGACTGAACAAGCCGATCCACTTTACAGACATTGAAAGTTCGGTACGTGACATCGTCAACATTACAGCCATTGCCTGCATCGATGCCATTGTAGACAAGAAAAAGAAACAATGTTAAACCCTAAATAAGCGGAAAGCTGAGAATAAAGCTTAAAGTCCTCGCCGAAAAAGAGAAACTTTATCCTTTATTTTCAGCTTTCTCTTTTTATAACCCCATAATACCATCCGACCTATGAAAAAGCCCCTTACCAAAACCCAATGTGTCATCCTGACACTGTTCTGGGCAGCACTCTGCTTTCTGATTCTGACTTCAACCCCTCATATTGACGGCCCCCTTATCATAATGATTCTCATTTCGGGAGCTCTTGTATTCATTCCTGTCGCCAAATCACTAAGAAACAACAAATAATAACCATTTACACATATTTAAATTACAATTTCAAGTATTTTGATATTTTTTTCTCGTTTTTCTTTATCAAATGTTGTGCAAATAAAATTTTTTCTATATTTTTGTCACATTCAAAATTAATTAATTGAGGACATCAATAATCCAACAACTAAATAGATAATTATGAATGCAGCTAAAGTACTGGAAGATCTGAAAAGAAGATTTCCGAATGAACCTGAATATCATCAGGCAGTAGAAGAAGTGTTAGGCACAATCGAAGAAGAATACAACAAACACCCCGAATTCGACAAAGTAAACCTGATAGAGCGTTTGTGTATTCCAGATAGAGTTTATCAGTTCCGTGTAACCTGGATGGACGATAAAGGTAATATCCAGACCAATATGGGTTACCGCGTTCAGCACAACAACGCTATCGGCCCGTACAAAGGTGGTATCCGTTTCCACAGTTCTGTAAACCTGGGAATCCTGAAATTCCTTGCTTTCGAGCAGACATTCAAAAACTCTCTGACTACCCTTCCGATGGGTGGCGGCAAAGGTGGTTCCGACTTCTCTCCACGTGGTAAATCAAACGCTGAAGTCATGCGTTTCTGCCAGGCATTCATGCTGGAATTGTGGCGTCACATCGGCCCTGAAACAGACGTTCCTGCCGGAGATATCGGTGTAGGAGGCCGTGAAGTAGGTTACATGTTCGGTATGTACAAGAAGCTGGCTCACGAATTTACCGGCGTACTGACCGGAAAAGGACGCGAATTCGGCGGTTCACTGATCCGTCCGGAAGCAACCGGTTACGGAAACATCTACTTCCTGCTGGAAATGCTGAAAACACGTAACATCGAACTGAAAGGCAAGACTTGTCTGGTATCCGGTTCGGGTAACGTAGCTCAATATACCGTAGAGAAACTGATTCAGTTGGGAGCCAAGGTTGTAACCATGTCCGATTCTGACGGTTACATCTACGATCCGGACGGTATCGACCGTGAAAAGCTGGATTACATCATGGAACTGAAGAACCTGTACCGTGGACGTATCCGCGAATACGCAGAAAAATACGGCTGCAAATATGTAGCAGGCGCACGTCCATGGAACGAAAAGGCTGATATCGCTCTTCCTTCTGCAACCCAGAACGAAATCAACGGCGACGATGCCAAGGCTTTGATTGCCAACGGTGTAATTGCCGTTTCCGAAGGAGCTAACATGCCATCTACTCCTGAAGCAATCCGCGTATTCCAGGAAGCTAAGATTCTTTATGCTCCGGGTAAAGCTGCTAATGCTGGTGGTGTTTCTGTTTCTGGTTTGGAAATGACTCAGAATTCTATCAAACTGAGCTGGAGCCAGGAAGAAGTAGACGAAAAGCTGAAGAGCATCATGAAGAACATTCACGAGGCTTGTGTACAGTACGGTACAGAACCGGACGGCTACATCAACTACGTGAAAGGTGCAAACGTAGCAGGCTTCATGAAAGTAGCCAAAGCCATGATGGCTCAGGGTATTGTCTGACAGACTAAGTAATCCTCATATAATTAAAAGTAAAACGGGTGGAATGCGGCAAACATTCCATCCGTTTTTTTATATTCCCCGGTGAATATACTCTTTGTTGAACTTCCGTGCGACCATAACAAACAAGCCCTCCTTCTTCATGCCGAGAACAGACTCATACATGAAACAAGGAGGGCTATACTCAAAGTATTTCAGATTATTTTTCCAAAGACAAAGACCGGGTATTCCAGTTATATACTACCGTATACACAGTGTTGCGATTTACGGTTTCGCCTTCGTGTACACCCCATTCACCCTTCAGGACATTCACTTCCGCATCCGAATTGGTAACAGACAATTCATAGCTGAAAGAAACACCGTCCGAATGAGCAAAGTAAGCGGTTTCTCCATCTTTCAACGACACAGTCCGCTCAGCCGAAGTAACCGTAAAGCTATATTCCTGCAACCAATCTCCCAGCACATCCGAAAGGTTTACGCTTACAGCAAAAGTAATCATGGGAACCTGAACCTTCAATCCGGTAGTTTCGCCCTGCTTTACAGAAAAAGGCACCTCCTGATAATACACAGGCTCACCCTTCTCTTCGTTCGTCCATTTCTGTTCAGCACCATAATTCGGACTATACACTTTCAGCATATAATCATCAGCTGCATCCAGCTCAATCTTATCCTGCATATCTTCGGCCGATAACTGACGGAGCATCTCCTCTCCTTTCCACAACTCAACCGTCCAGGTGATGTCGTCTGCCGCCCGTGAAGCGACCTCTGTGTTTGTCTGTGACTGAATCTCTATCCCTCCAACCGACAAGAATCCTTCGCCGGAGAGTACCGTATCGTTTTCCTGCTGACAACCGACCAGCAGGAAAACAGATAATATCGTATATAGAATCTTTTTGCTCATTATTCTTTTATTTATTTGTCATAAACCAAGGAAACATCATCAATAAACAACTCATTACCACGAAAAGTAGCATCAGCTGTTTTATCTGTTGTACCGCCTGTATTAAAATTCTTCAGGTCAGTCTCCCAATTCAGATTTTCCTTTATTCCAGACTTAAACAAAACTAACAATTTATTAGGAGCCAACTTCAATTTTTCAACATCCTCTTCATAAAGAATATCAAGAACTTTTTCGACATAACTATCTTGTGCTCCAGTTCTAAATTCACCTTGTCCCAACAAAGTATCATCATGAAAAATCTGAATTTGAACCAGTGAGAGATCATTACCAAGAACATTCTCTATACACTTATAGTAAAAACGTAAAGCTGTAGGATGAGAATTATATGATATACCATAACTTCTGTTTCCATCATCATCTGCACTTGTTCCTAAGAACAACTCACTATGCATTGCCGCCTGAGGAACAGCCCAGCTTCCACCCTTATATCCCAAAGTAATAATTCGAACAGCCTCTCCCGAAACAGCATCCGAAGTCGGTCTACAGCCAGAACGAGAATTAAACGAATATGCAGTTCTGAAACAATAACAAGCAGATACAGCATTTAAGGTAGCCCAATTATCCCATGCATATAAAGCGCCATAATCAGCGCCAAAAAAGCCAGGGCTATCCGTACCTCTAGTTATCTTTGCTCCTTCCAATCCTCCATTTTCCAGGTTTACCACCGAATAAGTGGAAACAGCAACAGGATCACTATATATTTCATCACGATAAACGCCACGAATGTAATACATCGTACCAGGATTTAATCCATCTTTCCGTAAGTCATCTCCCAAATCGGTCCAATCGTTTTCACCATCCGCACTGAACTGATATTTCATTTTCTGCCCTAACAATTCATAATCTCCAGCCTTTACATCTTCGGCCGACAAAGGACTCACTGTAAACTCTTTTGTCCAAATATTTCCCGGATAAGCACTGACACTAAACTCCGGCTTATTACAAGTAAGTGTATAAACCCGGTTGGCCGATGCATCCTCGCTTGCCCAGCGGTTATTGGCCTCAACATCCACTTCTACCGTCGAAGCAACAGTAGCACCTTTATCTGTCATCAACTGGGGAATCAAGGAAGTAAAATCAAGACTGCCCTCCGTTGCTCCGATTTCTGGCAATGCAATACCCAATGCTGTTTCTACAGCCAACTTATCTTTAGCATTCGACAATAAATATTCTCTTCCCTGTTCCAGTCCGGCAAACTTAGCATCTGCCGAATTAAACTTCAACTTCAGCTCCTGCAAGGCAGACGAAAGCTTCAAGCGAATAACAGCCGATTTCTTTTCTGTTTCGGCAAACGACAATGTATTGTTTACAAAATCGTCTGATTCCAGCTTCGGCTTCGGCAAATATTCTACGGGAATCGTTTCTGAAATAGATACGGTTTCTGTTTCCAGTTTCTCGATTGAAACACCTATGCCCGATGAAACACCGGATTCATCCAGTCCCAACGTTACCTTTACATGAGTCTTTACCGGAATCTTTGCGAACTTCTCCTGATCTGGAATATCGTAAGTCACCTCTTTTCCGGTACCCAACAAACGTCCATGGAAAACCAGCTTCACCGACGAACCGGCACGGAAGTAAGCACTTTTGCCTGAATCAGCATCCAAATCGACTGATTCGCCACCAACTGAAACCGTCACGTAATAAGACTCATACAGCTTATTCAGACTCTCCTTATTATAAATGACAGACAGCAACGAATTGGCAACCGAGCAAGAGATAGAAGCCGAAGTCATCTGCCCCTTTATCACTTCCTGTTCTTTCAAGCTTCCTACATAATAAGGAGCATCCAGAGCAATCACCGGATTGTCGCCATAAGTAGCCGTCAGGTCGTAGAGCCCTTCCAACAGCAGGATAGATTCCTTGCAACTGCCTTTATACGCCGACTTATCCGTACCGCTAAATACTACCTTCAACTGAAACATTTCCATCAACGGATCTTTCAGACCGGAGGGAGCTGTACGCGAATAAGCATTATTCTCTTCGTCGGTCAACGTAACAAGTAATCCTGTCTTGCCGGACAGAACCGCTTCTTCATCCGATTGGCATCCTCCCAGTACCATACCCAGTACCAACGAGCATAAACAGCCAATCCATTTTATATATTCACTTATCGATTTATTCATAACCTAATTCAAATTCATCTACCCATAATGTACTGCCATCACCAACCTGTCCGATAACTTTCTTGCCTTCAGAATTAAAATCGCCGCCATACTTACTGGAGGTAGCAACAATGGCAATTTTTGCAGGCTTTGAAGCTGTATCACTATATTCAATATCAAACTCAAATTTCGTATATGTAGTCACAGTTTCCGAACCTACAAATTCACCGTAGGCTATTTCCTGTCCGGCCGAATTCCATAACTTCAAATAGATATGACACTGGTCCGTCTTCAGATTTCCCGGAACAGTACCTTCATTACTAATAGGCATCGGCTTATACTTATAATACCCGCTCAACTTAGTAGGACGGGCACCCGAATAAGGACGTCCAAACGACGGACTGTCTACAGGCCTTCCTATATTCGTTTTATAGGTTCCGATAAACAAGTTTCCGGCCGCAGCTCCCACCAGCAGGATATCGCCATACGTATACATTTTGGCAGCCTTACCTTTATAAGCATCACTACCACTAACCGGTACCGTACTCGACTCCTTGTAAATAGTAACCCCTTCGTTTCCGGTAGCCCAGTAAGCCTGCGGATCGTCATAGTTATTGGCAACCGGATTAGGATACCACGCTTTATCACCCTGCGTCCAAGTATCGAAATTCATGTTGGGGAGAGTCACAATGGTTTCCGTCTGGAAAGAATACGCCTCCCCTTCACTATCTCCGGCAAGAGCGCGTACTTCATAGTCTGTACCATCCTGCAATCCGGTAAGTTCGGCAGAATAAGAGGTAGTTCCCGTTTCTGTGATGGCAGAAGCATCGAGCTTAGTCCATTCTTCACTGCCCTTTACACGATATTCCACCGAAACCTTATTTCCTGCCCGGAAGCTGCCACTGATATAAGCCTTGGTAGCCCAGGCATTTACCTTTTCTACCGAAGCGGCTACCGATGACTTCTGCACATCCACCGTCCAGTCGCATATATATCTGCCGTTACGATAAGCCTTAAACACACGCGGACGGGTAAAGTCCGTTACCGTTTCTGCCGGCGGATCGAGCACAGTCTTGGATCCCTCCAGATTCAACTTTTTAATCTTGATATTCCGATAGTCGGCATCCTCGGTGACATAAATAATGGCGATATGATTATACAAATCCAGCGAAGGAGCCGTTCCCGACTGATTTTCCACCTCAATAGTACGTTCTATCTCCTGCTTTACCGTAATCTTCCACCAGTAGTCCTGATAAGTTTTCAGCAAGAACCCTACCGGAGTTGTAAAATCGACAGCAGTATTTGCATTGCCAGGAAGTTCGTTCAACGAAGTAAAACTAAAGTTAGGAAAGCCGTTAGGCTTAATACACGCGGCAGTATCCGGATAAATCAGTGCCTCTGAATTGGCAACCAACTTAGTAATCGGCAAACTATCGATAAAAGCATCTTCACCTATAGTAATTTCAATGGTGCGAGCCTGATTATTGAACACGGCTTCTCCCTGCATTCCGTCGACCTGAATATCCTGAATAACTCCCTCGATATAAGGATAAGGAATGTCATTCTCTATACACGAAGACATGTTCAGTAACAAGAGTGATACAAAGCTAAACTTTAAAGCTTTTATAATCATAATTTGTCAATTTAAAAATAAGTACAAATACCGATGTTGATAGAAAATATATTAATCTTGAAATCAGCCGAACTCTGACGGTATGATCCATGTTCTACCTGATTGGTTGTCTGTTCGATCCACTTGAAATCCAGACCAACGACATTGATGGAAACCTCCACAGCCATATTGTTCGTGACGAAAGCTGTCAGACCCGGTGCCGCCCCAATCTGCAAACGATGAGAAGTCTGATAGGTACCCGTTGCCTTTTCGTCAGAGCCAGATAATGTTTTTCCCTGACCATATCCATACGTCAGACGAAGTTCATTGAAAAAGCCAAAAATCTTGCTGTTTCCAAGTCCCATATAAGTACGCAAAAATCCGGCAGCAGTATATTCATGCTCCAGATATTTATAATCGCTGATATCGAATGTCAGGTCATCCCCCAGGTCCAGATTAATACTACCTATATCGGCATAGGTACGGTTATAATTCAAACGTATACCGGCCGCCATATTATCCCGGAAAAAATATCCGGCATACGGACTCACCTTAAACGTATAACCTTCGCCGTTCACGTCGTCCAATATAAGGAACTTATAATTATCACCAGTCAACTCCGTGTAAGAGAATGTGACTCCTCCCATCCACGAACCTTTCGGCACAAACAGGGAAGGTTTTATATTACGATCATAACCTTTTCGTGCGTAGACCGAAGTTACGCACAAAAAGGTTAATAATAGAATCAAATATTTCTTCATGTAAATATTAATAGTATGACAATTCAAAATCATCTACCCAAAGGGTACTGCCTATAGCCAGCTGACCAATAACATTTATCCCGTCAAAATACCCACCATAACGACTGGAAGTCGCTACAATTGTAATCTTATCAGGACGTTTGTTCGTCACTGTATATTCTACAGGAATTTCAAAACGAGTATACTCTGAAACGGTTTCATTTGTTATGAAATGACCTTCGCCGATAGTTTCGCTTCCCGACCACAACTGAATATAGATATCACATTCATCTTTTTCCAATTTTTCCGAAGGAACACTTCCGCTAGACATTGTTGCTCCCGGCTGATATTTAAAGTAACCTGACAACTTAGTGGGACGAGCTCCAGTATACTCTCTACCAAATGTTACACTTGAAGCTGGATTAGACGTATTAGTCTTATAGTTTCCAATAAAAATATTTCCAGCAGCTGTTACCTTCACAATCAATACTTTCACTTGCACTGTTTGCAGCTGAGCAGCTAAACCTGAATGAGAATCTTCAACACCTGTACTATTAGAACTTCCACCCAAAGTAACTCCTTCATTTCCTGTTGCCCAATAGCTATTGGCTGCATCCCCATTTGGATACCAGTTCTTTCCATTCTGACTCCATGTATCGAAGTTCAGGTTTGGAATTTCCGCATACGATTCTGTAGTAAATGAACAAGTTTCGCCCATCTTATCTCCACACAAAATGTAATATTCATACTCTGTACCGAAGTCCAGCGGAGCAACCTTTGCAGAATAGTTCTTTGTACCGTCTTCCTGAACAGCTTCTACCGTAGTCCATTCAGCATCAGCTTTTTTCTTGTAACGGAACTGTACCGGAGAAGTAACTTCTGCCAGATTGCAAGTACCAGACAAATAAGCGAACTGTCCCCATACTTTAGAAACATCGTTCTTAATATCGCTGGTAACCATATCCGTACTTTCCTGCTTGGTAGGAACTTTTACCGTTACATCGTACTGATGGATAGTCTGGTCGACTGAAATATCGAATCCGGCATTACCTTCTGTAATATCCAAATTCACTTTATAATGGTAAGCAGCTTCTGCTTTCGACGTGATTTCCTGAGAGAAAGACTTTCCATTGCCAAAATCCACTCTTACGTTCAGCGCCTGACCAGCCTTTACATAAGCTGCACGTTCTTCACCTTCCACAAAAGGAATGCTCAAAGACTCAGCTCCCTCTATATAGCAAGTATATCCTGAGAAAGTAGACTTGAAGCTTTCCGAACTGCTGACAGAAACCATTGTCTGCGCCAGCTTACAAGTAATGTTTACACTCTTTGCCTTATTGGCTTCGATAGACACACTACTCTGTCCTTCGTAATAAGGCTGTGCGTCGAAGCCCTGAGTTTCCATGTTCTTGTCTGCTGAATATGCCTTAATGGTATATGTAGCAACAGGCAATATCACATCATCGAGGGTTTTCCAGTCGTCGGCATGTTTTACGACTGCACTCGATTCATTCATTATATCGACAGCTATTGCTTCCGATGCGGTAATATCGGCACGAGTAATTACACTCTTATTGACATCGACGGAGGATAACTGAAGATAGCCATATCCTTCGGCCTCATCTATTTCTGACTGACAGGAAGAAACAAGTCCTGCCCCCAGAAACAATCCAATCATTATATTTGTTAATTTCATATTCTTTTACTCTCCATCTTTTGGATTTACGATAACTGTAATATCTCCGTCTTTAGTACTTACACCATCTGAAACAGATAAGTTAAATGTACTAGTTCCTGAACTAACAACCTGTGGAATCATAACTAATAATCCTTCTAACTTAAAGGTAAAATCTGTACAAGTTCCAGCGTGTAGCTGAGTATATTCCTCATCAGTAACAAGACCTAAACCCACAATTTTTTCCTTCAGATCATCATCCATATTACAGATATCGAATGTTTCAGGTAACTCTACCATGACTAACATAGCTGCAATCTCACCCGAAATAGTCACATTCAGATTCTTTATACCATTAGGAGCTAAAATATGTACATCTTGTAAACCTTCAATATCAGAATCACCATATGTACAAGTATAAGTAGCAGGCAATCCTTCGAATGTAATGGAAGTTTCCGGTTCCTCACCACCTTCATCCGGATTTTCCGGGCCATTATAAATAATGTTACCTACCGGAATTTCGATTGTTTCACCCACTTCAGTAAATGTCAGGTCGACAGTAATACCGATAGAGATATGAGATTCTGTAGAACCTTCTTCAGTCAGTTGAATATTAAAAGAATCACCACCTTCCAGTTCAGATTCACCACCTTCTGCATCAGCCGGTTTCTGAATGGTTGCTTTCAGTTCAATAAAATTATCTTGTACGGTAGTTGCTTTAATAGAAGCATTCAGACAAGTCTTATTATCTGGCGTCTGAAAATAATATTTCTTACCAATAGAAGTCTTGTCGAATACCTGGTTCGCTCCGTCTCCATTGTCTATAATCACAGCATAATCGTCTTTGAAAGCCTCTTCGAACGAGCTGGTCAGTGATAACGCAACTTCTACACAAGCCAGTTTACAAGGCAAATCAACACTTGTAGCAACTCCTCTCTTTACAGAAAACGTCTGTTCACCCTTGAAATAAGGACGTTCGGATACTGTTACATTTTCACCGTCGTAGTTATAAGCTATTACAGAATAGTCGCCCTCGCTCAACGGGAGAACAATTTTTCCACTCTCGTTTTTCAGTTCGCTAACCTTACCTTTAGCAACTTCTTCCTGAGTATCTGTATTTCTTACAATCAGCGTATAGTTGTCAACATTTACATCTTCTGCATTAAAGCTTCCGGTAGTAGTTCCACCGTCAACAACTTCGTCGGCACGACTCATTGTCACTCCGTTATAAATGGATGCCAAGTCGAGTTCCAATGTACCTGCATTTTCACCAGCTTCTCCCTTGCCCAAAAGTTCATCACGCATTTCGCAAGACGAGAAACCTATCATAAGGCCTAAAAGCCAGATTAAACTCTTATATTTTTTCATCGTATTCGTCTTTTATTTTTAACTTGGAATGTAATCACCCGGAATATCAACTGTAACATCTTCATCGGTAACACCGTCGTCGACAGTAATTTCCAGTCCGAATTTACCACCTTCTTCATCTATGGCATTCGGCTTAATAGTTAAGGTATAAGAATAACAAGGTTTCAAGTCGATTACCTTAGAAGTATCGAAGCCATCAACCACAACCGGCTCACCGTTCTTGTCTGTCAGAGAAAAAGACAAGGTAGCCTTTACGCCTTCGTCACCAGTCTTCAGATAAAGCTGCTGACCTTCATTCGACTTGTTCATCGTCCAAGCCTCATCCATATAGTCAGTCTTAACGCTAACAGTACAATCCTGGAAGTAATCTTCGAAAGTATCACTGTCATCATTTCCTTTGTATGCCAAAATAATTCTGGCATTGGCAGGCTTACAAGCAATAGAAATCGTTTTCTTATCTCCCTGAGAAACCGTAAATGTTTCGCTTCCCTTTACATACAACTTATCGTAGCCCGCAGCTACATCCTCTCCATAGTAAGCAGTCAGTGTATAAGGTACACCAAAATCTACCTGCTGCTCTACATCCAAATCTCCATACAGCTTATCTGTATAAACAGGTTCCTCCCCTTTATACAAAGACACCTTGTAATTATTCACGTTCAGATAAGCGCTCTCGTCTATCGAACGGCTGCTATAAGACAGGTTTGTCGACAAATCGACCATGATACTGCCTTGTCCTGAAACACTCTCTTTTCCATCTTCACTCGAACAGCTACCTAAGAAAGCCAGCAGTACCACTGAAGAAAGAACCTTCAAATAGTTTTTCATTTTCATCCAATTACTAATTTTAATTTTTTTCAGGGTGCAAAGTAACAGATTATTCATAAACCTTAAAAGGTCTGTTTTTTTTATTTTTGTTCTATTTTTTACTTATTTGAATAATTCCATATCATAAAGTAGCGAAATTCATACTATTTACATTTTCATACATAGTCTATTTTTCACATAAGCAGAAAGAAATTGAAACGGCTTTAGTTTCCAGCCTGCTTTTTTTATGTATATTTGCGAATGTTCAATAACACAAAAAAGAAACTATATGAAATTCAAAAACATCTTAATCGGAATCTCTTTATCTTTTCTTGCCATGTCCTGCATTCAGGATGAAGCATTGAATGTAGAAGCAGCTATTGACGGATGCAATGGAGCCAATATTCAATTGATAAACATCAACGATATAAGCAGGGAAATCGATGTGTTTGTCTTCGACGGATCTGACATTACGGCGCAGGAGCTGAATTTCAAGCTGCCCGACGGTGCTACTATCAGCCCCGAGAAACCACAGGCAAAGGACAATCCGCCGTATTATGACTTCAGTACCGAAAAGGAACGTAAGTTCATCGTTACTTCCGAAGACGGAAGCAACAAGGTAACTTACACAATAAGTCTGTATACCATCGAACTGCCGCTGAAATATTCGTTCGAGAACCTGAGAGAAATCAACCCGTACCATGTGTTATACCTGACAGACGTCAACGGACTGATGCAGTGGGCAAGCGGGAACCAAGGATATGGATTATGCGGCATGGCAACCAATGCGACACAATATCCTACGGCGCAGGCCGACGGAGGAGTATCGGGCAAGTGTGTGAAGCTGGTAACCCAGTCGACAGGTACATTCGGCATGAACACCAATCCTAAAATGCCGATTGCAGCCGGTAACCTCTTTATCGGTTCGTTCAACATGTCGTACGCCATCATCGCTCCGCGACAGGCTACGCAATTCGGCTTCCCCTTCACACGGAAACCGGTAAAGATGTCGGGGTATTACAAATATAAACCCGGAGCCACACTTACCGACCAAAACGGAAACGTAATTCCGGACAAGACGGATACGGGAGATATTTATGCCGTACTTTACGAAGCACCCAACAGCGATTTTTCACTCGACGGTGACTTGTTTACTGCCGGCAACGAAAAAGCCAAGAACATTGTTTCGATGGCACGTATAGACAAAACGGAAACAACCAGCCAGTGGACAAAATTCGATCTGGACTTCAAGCTGCAAAACGGCAAGACCATCGACGAGGAAAAGCTGAAAGCCGGCAAGTATAAACTGGCTATCGTCTTCTCATCCAGCATTCAAGGCGCCTATTTCGAAGGAGCTACCGGCAGCGAGCTGTGCATTGATGAGGTAGAGATTACTTGTGAATAATATCAACTCTTTAGCAATTGAAACATAACATCATGAAAAAATATATAGTCATACTGGCTGCCATGCTTACAGCCGGAACAAGTTTACTGAAAGCACAGTCGGACGATCATAAGGGTTTGCTGTGGTCATCACTACATGGTCTGAACTATGAGTTCAAGGCAGGTGTCAACATCGGAGGTACTTCTCCGCTTCCACTCCCCAAGGAAATAAGAAGTCTGGACAGCTATTCACCCGGACTTGCCATCACACTCGAAGGAAATGCTACTAAATGGATTGATGCACGGCAGAAATGGGGAGTAAGCCTCGGCATACGCCTCGACAGCAAGGATATGAATACACGTGCCACGGTCAAGAATTACGGCATGGCTATCTTCAACGAAGTAGGCGGAAAAGTAGAAGGACTCTGGACGGGAGGTGTCAGAACGAAGGTGAAAATGTCGTATCTCACCATCCCCGTGCTGGCCAATTACAAAATAGGCGACCGCTGGAAAGTAGTAGTCGGCCCTTATTTCTCATACCTGATGGACGGAGATTTCTCGGGAGAAGTCTACGAAGGACATCTGCGCACGCCCGATGCAACAGGAAGCCGTATCGATTTTGAAGGCGACAATTCCGCTACTTACGATTTTTCCGACAAGTTGCGCCGCTTCCAGTGGGGGCTTCAGGCAGGAGGTAGCTGGAAAGCATACAAGCATCTCACGGTGCATGCCGACCTGACATGGGGACTGAATGATATTTTCCAGAAGGATTTCAATACAATTTCGTTTGCCATGTATCCTATTTATCTGAACTTTGGCTTCGGCTATGCGTTCTAATAAAAACAACGGGCACAAGTTTGGAAAAACGTGGGCATGAATTGAAAGAAACATGCCCACAAACTGAGAAAAACGTCTGCACGTTTTTTAGAATTTGTACAAAAGAAAAATACATTTCACGGGACATCAAAAAAGTTAAGGGCAGGCATCAACGGTTTTGTCGATGCCTGCCCTTAATTTTTGCAGAAATTCAATTTTTCTATTATTATTCGGCAACTAATTCAAAGTCGTCTACAATCAATTTGCTACCGGGAGCTCCCCAGAACTTATCACCATCCTTGCTTGCAGAACAGATAATTGCCATACGATATTTCTTATCGGCACTATATTCTTTCTTCCATTCAAGAGGCAATTCAAATTCTTTCCATTCATCCTGCTGACCACCTGTCAACTGAGCAATAGCAGCAATACGGCTGGATGTATAGATATTATTCTCAGTATCAGTAACTCCTGTCAAGCAATCAGACCATTTATCTGTATCATAAGCATCTGTTTCATATACGACAATGCTAATCATGAATTCATCGGTCTTTGTTTTATCCAATACAGCTTCATGGCAATGCTGAGCATACGGCTGTTCGTTTACTACATAAAATTCTGCACCCGGAGTATACTTATACCAGCCTTTCAAAGAAACAGCCTTTCCAGAATACGGAACACCGAACTTTGTACTATTTAGTGTATTAGCCACATCCGTAATAAAAGAGCCCAAGAACAAAGAACCTGTTGTTACCTTAGGAACTTTTGCAATAATCATATCTTTTCCTTTCGTATCGATAGAAGTAATTGAAACAGCTTTTTCGCCGGAATGTGCGTCACTGGTAGACTCAACAACATAACTATCAGCCATACCAAATCCTTTTAAAAACTGAACCCCGGCATTGCTGGAACACCATCCTTCCGGATTATAGAAAGTCATCTCGGGCTCCTGTCCTTCTACACCTTCCACCCAAGTTTCAAAATCATAGAAAGAAACGTTACCTGAAATTGAAGCTACATATTCCACAGTTGTTCCATTTTCAGCAGTCACGGTATAAGTTACAGTCTTACCGTTTGAGAAATCTGCCGCAGTCCCACTTGCCGGAGTTACAGTTGCCTTGTCTGAAACTTCAATAGTAGGAGTCAAGCCAGACAGTTCTTCTGTGGTTGCAGCAGCATTTACGGTAAATTTAATAGTCTTAGATGCTTCATCAACTACCGGCTGTTCCAACACTACTGCATTGGCCGCAGACACTTCCTTATCGAAAATAAAAGAAAGGATCTTAGCCTCGCTGCTTTCAGTACCGGAAAGTTTGGTTCCGCTATAAGTAGCCTTCACCGTATAATCAACCGGATTTCCTACAAGTTTTACATTGTCAATATCCAAATCGAGCGTAAGAGTCTCGTTTGCAAAAGAACCTTTTGCATTGATATCAGCCGAAAGTAATCCGTTAACCTCCATCGAAGAAGTCGTTGTAAAGGTATAAGTACCGTTTCCGGCATCAGTCAACTGACATCCACTCAATTCGATATTTCCCAAACTCATCCCACTGAACGAGAAATCAGTAATCTTCAAGTTTACTACATTTTCGCCAGACTTGGTAACAGAAACCAACTGCGAAGGAACATTGCCTGCCGGTGCTTCTATACCACCTGCCATAACTAATTTAACATCCAATGCACCTTTATAATCACCAGTTACATCTACACCCACCGGAGTTGTAGTACCCGGCTGGTCGTCATCACTACAAGAAGTGAATACGCTCGTTGTACACAATGCGGCAAACAAGCATAAAAATAAATTCTTTTTCATTCGATTCATAAAGTTTAGTTATTCATTTTTGTTGGACACAAAGTAATGACCTTTTGATATATCTCGCAAGGTCTAATATTATGATTTTTGTCCTTTTCTTTAATTATTTATTTAGGCTCCATTCATAAATCACTAATTTACAAAACTTAACTTATCAATTAATTAGTGTTATTATAGTCTATATTCTAAAAAACAGTTAACTTTGCAAAAAGTTTAACAGAATGGAAAAAGAACTGCCCAAAATAGATTTACCGGAAGAATGGA
>ENA-UEYF01001190-UEYF01001190.1-human-gut-metagenome-genome-assembly--contig:-NODE-1190-length-22559-cov-5.261053_pt1 | contig 22559 bp, 15 predicted proteins | sample MGYA00242902_ERZ507920 | MGnify/ENA primary metagenome ERZ507920 (study PRJEB26167, sample SAMN06115402) | human gut metagenome | host: Homo sapiens | place: China:Jiangxi | collected 2016-07-05...
TGAACGGATGAAGTGAGCGGAATATATGTATATGACGTGATACCTAACGGGGCGGCAGGTCAAGCCGGAATAATAGAAATATACGATAAAAGCCGCCTGTCATTCGTTGAATGACAGGCGGCTTTGCTTTTGATTCTCAGACTTTCCGGCGCAGCAGGCTCATCGGCGGCAGCTCCGGGGTGGGGATGGTATAGCGCTCCATCGCGTGGGGCGTGGACTCCACCAGCTCACCGGCCTCATTCTTGATCCACTCGGGGTTCAGCGGGATGCTGCGGCCATCCGGGCAGAGCACTTCCAGCGTGTCGCCGAGGCTCCACTTGCCCCGCTGCTGGCAGCTGGCGACGCCGTTCTCCCAGCCGTCCACCGTACCGACAAACTCCCACTCGCGGATGTAAGTCACGCTGTCGGTGGCCTGACGGGCCTGCTCCCGGCCAAAGTAGAAGCCGGGCGAATAGTGGCGGTGACTGGTGCGGGTCAGCTCATCCAAAACCTCTTCCGGCAGCTCGAAGTTCTCGTTCATCGGGTCGGCCAGATACTGGTCGAGGGCGCGGCGGTAGGCCGCCGTCACGCTGGCGACGTAGTAGAACGTCTTGGCGCGGCCCTCGATCTTGAGGCTGTCCACGCCCGCCTTGCAGATGAGGTCGAGGAAGGGGGCGGTACACAGATCGTTGGCGTTGAGGATGTAGCTGCCGTTCTCGTTCTCGCCGATCTCATAGAGCTGGCCCGGGCGGGTCTCCTCGCTGAGATAGTACTTCCAGCGGCAGGGCTGGGCGCACTGGCCGCGGTTTGCGTCGCGGCCTGCCATGTAGTTGGAGAGCAGGCAGCGGCCCGAGACGCTCATGCACATGGCGCCGTGGACGAAAGCCTCGATTTCCAGCTCCGGCGGGGTCTTGTCGCGGAGGGTGGCGATGTCCTGCAGGGTCATCTCTCGGGCCAGCACCACCCGCTTCGCACCCATGTTGTAGGCGGCGCGGGCAGCGGCCCAGTTGGTGATGCCGGTCTGGGTGGACATGTGGACGTCGATGTCGGGCGCGAACGTCTTGCAGGCGTCCAACACGCCGAGGTCGGCCACGATGAAGGCGTCCACACCGGCGGCGGCAGCGTCCTTGATGGCCTGAGGCAGACGGTCAGCCTCCTCGTTGGTGGGCAGGGTGTTCATGGTCAGGTAGACCTTGCGGCCCCGGGCGTGGGCATAGATGACGCCCTCGCTCAGCTGCTCCGGGGTGAAGTTGGTGGGTGCAGAGCGCATCCCGAACTCGGGCAGCGCGCAGTAGACGGCGTCCGCGCCGTAGTTGATGGCATACCGCAGGCGCTCGAGGTCGCCTGCCGGGGCCAGAAGTTCCGGTATCTGTAACATGGTATTCCTCATTTCATATTAGCCCTCTCGGTCGCTGGTAGGACAGCTCTCCCAGAGGGGGCAACGATTTCGACCGCCGCCAGTGGCGGAAACAGGGAGAAATTGTTGGGGCAGCGGCCAGCAGGATGCAAGCGAGAGCGAAGCAGACGCTGGGAGCCGCAACCCGGGTGCAAAGCACCCATTGGCAGGCCGGTCAGCGGCTGCCTTTTCCGTCAGGCTTGCGGGCTTCGCTTCTTATTTCAGGTTCTTGTTGACTTTAGCCGCCTCATCGCAGTTTTTCTGATGGTCTGCGTAGGTGCGGGCGTAGTAGTAGTGACCGGCAAGGTCGGTGACGAAGAAATAGGCGTCTTTCACCTCATCGTCGGGCTGCGGGGCAAGCGCCGCGCGGATGGCCGCGATGCCGGGGTTGGAGATGGGGCCGGCGGAGAGGCCGGTGCAGGTGTAGGTGTCGTAGGCTTCCCGAATGTTCTCCGGGATGCTGTCCCAGCCGCCGTAGTAGGGCGCGACCCAGTTCCAGAGGTAGTTGTTGTCGGCGTCGCTCTGGACGTAGCTGGAGGTGTTGCTCTGCAGTTTGGGGTAGGGCGAACCCTCGGCCAGACGGTTGCGGAACACCTGCGCCACATTATCGTCCTGATCGTTGCCGGCCTCCTCCTGCACGAAGGACGCCAGAGTGACCACCTCTGAGAGGGTCATCCCCTGCTTTTCCATCTCGGCATACATCTCATCGGTGATCTGCTTGTCGAAGTGAGAATAGAACGTCTCAACGTAATGATGGACGGTGTCATCCTTCAGGAAATCGTAGGTATCCGGGAAAAGATAACCCTCGCACTTGAGGAAGCGGTCCGGGGCGTCCTTGTCGTCGGGGACGTACTGCCAGAACCTGTACTGGCTGAAATCACCGGTGTTGGCCTCCTTGAGGAAGTCTTCGGCGCTGCACAGCCCGGCATCCTCCATTTTTTTCGCAATGGCGATGGCCGTCGTACCCTCGGGGAAGGTCAGCCGGACGCTGTCGGCCTTCGCGTAGGCAGAGAGTGCCTCGATGATGTCGTCGTAGGAGCTGCCGGGGGCGAGGTCGAACTCACCGTATTGGAGCTTGCCTGCCGCGCCCTGCTTGCCTGCATACCAGCGGAAGACGTGGGGGTACTTGATGACGCCCGCCGCCTTGAGCTTCTGGGCGATGGCTGCCACGCCGCTGCCCTGCTGGATGCTCACACTCACCGGTTCGCCAGCGGAAGCACTGCCGTTGATCTCTTTTCGGATGGCCAGCAGACAGCCGCCCGCCGCCAGTACCAGGATCAGCAGCACCATCAGGATCATTTTCGCCGCGCCGCCTTTTCTGCTTTTTCTATGTTTTGCATCGTGTGCCATGTACACACTCCTTTACCATTCCGTTCAGCTTTCCATCATCAACCGCATATAGCTTTCTTCCACATCGAAAGGCTCCGCATCGAACCGTATCATGCCGTAGTCCTGCCGGGTGCCTTCGCCGAGGAAAAGATTCTGAGCCGCACCCACTGTGATGACGGCGCGCTCCACGATGACTTCCTTCTCCCGGGCCGCTTCCATCAGCACCTCGGCAGAGCGGTCATCGTCGGCCATCAGCTCCACAAAATAGAGGGTGTCCTCCCGGCGGAAGTAGATGCCGTAGCCCTTCTCGTTGGACACGATGGTCGCGCCCCGGGCGTAGAGGTCGGTCAGCACGACGGCCATCTGCTCCGGCGGGAACTGGACGGTATCGGGATAGAAGCGCTCCCGCAGCTCACAGAGCTTGCGGGCCGTCACGGAGTCGAACTCCGCCTGACTCCACAGGTTGCGGGACACCTCCCGGGGCAGGCAGCGGAGGGCAAAAGCCCGCTGGAAGCCCTTGTTTTCCAGCAGTGCGGCCTGCTCCTGTCCGACCGGAACGGCCACGGTGAAGCCCGCGCCCCGCAGCTTCTGCTGCGCACAGAGATAGTCCACGAGTCCTGCCAGAAGCAGGCTTCCCTGCCCGCAGAGGCCGTAGAGGTAACTGCCGCTGCGTCCCTTGAGGGTGACGGGGACCGCCAGCGCCGCAGCGGCTATCTCGTCATTTTCCTCAGCGACGTAGATATTTTCCGCCCCGGCGAACTTTTCCAGAGCAGTCTTGATGAACTCGGCGCTGTCGCCGCGTTCTTTCTGCCACAGTGCCACGACTGCCGCCTCATCCGACGGCTGCATCAAACGATACATTGATAGTATCCCTCCCATTTTCGCGGTTATCCGAGCTCTTTTTCCGCCAGCGCCCGCACCTCGGCCTGAATATCCTCGATGGTGCGCATGGCTCCATTTTCCGTGCAATGGACGGTGGCCCAGCCCAGATGCTCTGCGCAGTACTCGGCGGCACGGCGGCTGCGGGCCAGATATTCGATGTCCTTTTCGTGGACGTCCTTCCTGCTCTCGTCGCCATGATAGCGGCCGGTCATGAGCTTCTGGCTCACAGCGGGGTCTACCTGTAAGTACACCACAGCGTCCGGCGCGGGCAGGCCCAGCAGCCTGTATTCGTAGTCAAAGGCCCAGCGGAGGAAATCGTCCCACTGCTCCGGTGGGAGCTTGGAACACTGATGGACCGCGTTCGACGTGGTGTAGCGGTCAGCGATGACGATGCCGCCCGCCTCGTAGAAGCTGCCCCACTTGGTCTTATAGCTGGCGTACCGGTCCACCGCATAGAAGCTGGACGCTGCATAGGGGTTGACGTCATCGGGCTTGTCGCCGAACTGACCGGAGAGGTACATCTTTACCAGCGCACTGGAATCGCTCTCGTAGTCCGGAAAGGTGATCTCCATCACCCTTCGACCGCTCTCGGCCAGATGGGCGGCCAGCAGCTTTGCCTGGGTGGCCTTGCCGGAGCCGTCCAGCCCTTCGATGACAAGAAGCCTGCCCTTGCTCATTCTGCCTTCTCCCCTTTCAGCGCGGCGTACTGGGCGCGGACTTCGGCGGTGCGGCCGCAGCACATCTTGCCCTCCGGGCAGGGGCCGGACACGCAGGCCGGGCCGGCGGTGCGGAAGATATGGGGTGCCACCGGGTAGACCAGCCGCAGCATCTCTTCGGCCAGCTGCCGTATCTCCCACTGGGCGCGGCTGCAGCAGCGCAGGTGGAAGAAGTTTTGCAGGCTGCGGGCGTTCATGGTCACCACCATCTTGGTCTCGCAGGCGTTGGGCAGCACGAAGCGGGCGTCCTCGTTGGCCTGCTTGGAAGCCTTGGCCCGGGCCTGCTTTTCGGGCAGACCCTCGGCCATCAGGCGGGCGGTGTGGCCGTCTTCCAGCTTCTGCACGAGGTCGAGATAGCGCCTGGCGTCCTCGTTCATGCTCTCAATGAACGCTGCCTTTGCCTCGGGGATGGCCTCGATCTCGGGCGGGATGACGTAGCGAAAATCATCCAGACGGACGTACCGCTGACTCTGGACGCTGAAGGACGCGATGCGGTGACGGGTAATCTGGGCCAGCAGGGTACGGCTGACACCCTCGATGCCGAAGGTGAAGCTTGCGTGCTCGATGGGGCTGGCGTGGCCCAGATCGCTGAGCATGGTCAGGAAGCGGGCAGTCTTTTCTTCATCCAGCCCGTCCAGCAGGTCGGTGATGTGGGCGTCGGAGTAGCAGAGCTTCGCCGCAGCCGCCACGACCTTCTCCGGCTCCGGCGTATGTGCTATCAATCGGACAGTCATCATTTTTTCTCATTCCTCCGTCGTTATCTTCACAAGGGGCGCAAAGTTGGCCATGGTCTTCTTCACGCCCACCTTCTCGAAGCTGATCTCCACGATCTGGTCGCCGGCGGCGGGCTTGACCTTCAGCACCTTGCCGCGCCCGAAGACCTTGTGCTCCACGATGTCGCCCGGCTCATAGTGCTTGGGGCCGGTGGATGCCGCTGCCGGACGGGGCGAAGAGGTCACACCGCCGCCTGCGGGTCTGACCGGCGCTTTGGGCGCTGCCGGACGGCCATAGCCAGAGCCGAAGCCGCTGCTTCCCGAACCGGAGCTGCAGCCGCCATGACCCGACGAAGCACTTCCCCGACCCGCGTGATCGGAGCCAAAGCCTCGGCTATTGGACATCGGTGCGTTATATTCTTTATTCAGATAGCCGCTGCGGCTGCCATAGCCCGAGCCGTAACCGGAGGCCGCACGCCCCCAGCCGGAGGGGCCGGAGTAGCCCGACGCACCACCCGGCACGGTATCGCTGCCGTAACCGCTGCCCCAGCCGCCCAGACGGGAGCGCTGTTCCAGCACCGGGCTGCGGGTCTCTTCGATGTACTCCGGCTCGATTTCCCGGAGAAAGCGGCTGGGTTCGTTGCGCTGGGTGCGGCCATAGAGCATCCGGGTGACGCTGTTGGAGATGTAAAGCTCCTTCTTGGCGCGGGTAATACCCACATAGGCCAGGCGGCGTTCCTCTTCGAGGTCAGCCTCGGAATACTTACTCATCTCACTGGGGAAGACGCCCTCTTCCATGCCAATGAGGAATACATAGGGAAACTCAAGGCCCTTGGCCGAGTGGATGGTCATCAGCACCACCTGGTCGGCGCTCTCGTTGTAGCTGTCAATGTCGCTGATGAGGGCGATGTCCTCCAGATAGCCTTCCAGCGAAGCCTCTTCGCCGTGCTGGTCGCAGTAGCTCTTGACGTTGTTGACCAGCTGACCGAGGTTCTGCAGACGGTCAGCGGCATCCTCGTGACCCTTGGCGGCGTCGGCTTCCAGCATGGCGCGGTAGCCGGTGATCTCGATGACATCGGAAGCGAACTCATCCAGCGTCTTCGTTTCCAGCGATTCCTGCAGTTTCTGGTAGATGTCCCAGAACTTGAACAGCGGCGCGATGGCGCGGCTGAGCTTGGCGTACTGGTCGGCATGGGAGATGACATCCAGCATACTGATGCCCTGCTGGGCGGCAAGGTCAGCAATGACCTCGATGGTCGTTGCACCGATTTTGCGCGCAGGCTCGTTGATGATACGGCGGAGTCGGACATCGTCCCGGGGGTTCGCCACGATGGACATATAGGAGTGGATGTCCTTGACTTCCTTGCGGTCGTTGAAGCGCTGGCCGCCCACGATCTTATGCGGGATGCCTGCACGGGTGAAGTAGCTTTCGATGGGGGCCGACTGGGCGTTCATCCGGTAGAGGATGGCGTGGTCGGCCAGATGTCCGCCCTCTTTGAGGTGCTGGCCGATGACGTCCGCGATATGGCTGGCCTCGTCCTGCTCGTTCTCGGCGGTGTAGACCTGCACCTTGTCGCCCTCGCCGTTCCTGGTCCAGAGGGTCTTGCCCTTGCGCTTGGTGTTGTGCTGGATGACACAGTTGGCGGCATTCAGGATATTCGACGTAGAGCGGTAATTCTGCTCGAGTCGGATGGTCCTGGTACCTTTATAGATGCGCTCGAAGTTGAGGATGTTCTCAATGGTCGCGCCGCGGAAGCGGTAGATGCTCTGGTCGTCGTCGCCCACGACGCAGATGTTCTTTTCCGGGCCGGTGAGCAGGCTCACGAGCCGGAACTGAGCCACACTGGTGTCCTGATACTCGTCCACCAGCAGATATTTGTACTTGTTCTGGTAGAACTCCCGCACGTCCTCGTGCTCCGACAGCAGGATGACCGTCTGGTAGATGAGGTCGTCGAAGTCGAAAGCTCCGGCCTCCTTGAGCTTCTTTTCATAGGCGGCGTAGACCTTGGCCGCAAGGGCGCCCTTCGTGTCCCGGGCCGGGGTCTTCAGGGCCTCTTCCGGGCTGATGAGCTGGTCTTTCCAGCGGCTCATCTGGTTGATGGCACTCTTGACCGGGAAGAACTTGTCGTCCACGCTCAGCTCTTTGTAGACAGCCTTCATGACACGCTGGGAGTCGTCGCTGTCGTAGATGGTAAAGCTGCGGGGGTAGCCGATCTCCTCGGCCCAGCGGCGGAGAATGCGGACGCAGGCCGAGTGGAACGTGGAGGCGAACACCTCGTCGCCCTCTTCCCCGCCCAGCATCCGGCGCAGACGCTCTTTCAGCTCACCGGCGGCCTTGTTGGTAAAGGTGATGGCCATGACGTTCCAGCTCCGGACGGCGTCCTTCCGCAGCATCCCGTCCAGCCACGACGGGGCATCGGTGCCGGTCATGATGGCAGTGCGCAGGGCTTTCACATCGTCCTCCGTCACCTCCCGGGGCGTCCACTTGGAGCCGTGGGCCGAGCCGAAGCGGATGAGGTTGGCGATGCGATTGACCAGCACGGTGGTCTTTCCGCTGCCTGCACCCGCGAGGATGAGCAGAGGGCCGTTGGTGGTGAACACCGCCTCCCGCTGCATATCGTTCAGGCGGCCGAACTGCTTTTCGATATACGTATCACGCAAAGCGCAGAATTGTTGTGCGAGATCTGTTGCCATTGTTTCACCTGTTCTTTTCAATCATTTCTGGATATATCACTTAAAATATAGTATATCACATTTCAAAAAAGTTGTACATAAAAACAATGCAAACAAAAACCGCCCCACCGCGGTCAATACCACGATGGAGCGGGGATCTCAGGAAATGCTTAGCCGAAGATGTTGATGAGGATACCAGCAGCGACGGCGGAGCCGATAACACCGGCCACGTTGGGGCCCATGGCGTGCATCAGCAGGAAGTTGGAGGGGTTCTCGCTCTGGCCGACCTTCTGAGAAACACGGGCAGCCATAGGCACAGCGGAAACGCCAGCGGAACCGATCAGGGGGTTGACCTGACCACCGGTCAGGACATACATGACCTTGCCGCAGAGAACACCGGCAGCAGTGCCGAAGGAGAATGCGATGAGGCCCAGCACGATGATGAACAGGGTGCGGCTGTTCAGGAAGGTGTTTGCAGAGGTGGTGCAGCCAACAGACAGAGCCAGGAAGATGGTGATGATATTCATCAGCTCATTGCCGGCGGTCTTCTGGATACGATCCACGACGCCGCACTCCTTCATCAGGTTACCCAGCATCAGCATACCGACCAGAACGGCGGCATCCGGCACGATGAGGGAGACGATGATGGTGACCATGATGGGGAAGATGATCCTCTCGGTCTTGGTCACGGCGCGCAGCTGCTTCATCACGACGGTACGCTCCTTTTTGGAGGTCAGGGCCTTCATGATGGGGGGCTGGATGACGGGCACCAGAGCCATGTAGCTGTAGGCCGCGACGGCGATGGAGCCCAGCAGCTCAGGAGCCAGACGGGAGGTGACGAAGATAGCGGTGGGGCCGTCTGCGCCGCCGATGATGGAGATGGCGGCAGACTGCTTCTGGGTGAAGTCCACCAGACCGGTAGCAGCCAGCAGACGAGCGCCCATGTAAGTGCCGAAGATGCCGAACTGAGCGGCAGCGCCCAGCAGCAGGCTCTTGGGGTTGGAGATCAGGGGTGCGAAGTCGGTCATGGTGCCGATGCCGAGGAAGATCAGCGGCGGGTAGATGCCCAGCTTGACGCCCATGTAGAGCATATCGGCCAGACCGCCGTTGTTCAGGATCTCGACCCACATCGGGTGTTCGAGGCCGTCACCGACAAAGTACTGCATGTGGATGACGCCGCTGCCGGGGAGGTTGGCCAGGATCATGCCGAAAGCCATGGGCAGCAGGATCAGAGGCTCGAACTCTTTGACGATGGCGAGGTAGAGCAGGAAGCAGCCTACGCAGATCATCACTGCGTACAGCCAGCCGCCCGGCTCACCGAACTTGGCAAAACCGGAACTCTGGAAAATACCGACCAGAGTCTCAATAAACTGAGTCATGTTTTTCCTCCTGTGTTAAAAGGGTGCGGTGGTGTCGTTGACGCCAGCCTTGCCCCAGCCATTCTTGCCGCGGCGGACTGCCTTCAGCACATACTTGCCGTTGCCCATAGAGTAGATGGCTGCCATGATGGCTGCCACAACGTCGCCGGGGATGCCGGCCTCGACCTGCGGGGCAGCAGCCTTTGCAGGAGCGGGCGCAGCGGCCTGTTTCACAGGAGCAGCCGGTTTTGCAGCAGAAGCAGCCTTGGCAGCTGCCTTCTTGCCGTTCATGGCGTCAAAGATCTTGCCCTCCAGCGTGATGATGGCCATCAGCAGGACGAGGATCAGAAACACCAGCACAATACCGGTTATGGTAACGATCACATCATAACCTAAATCCATGGTCTTCCTCCTATTTACTTTTTTCTTTGCCGCCCGGGGGGCGGGCGGCAAAAAGCGATTTGAAGATATTATACAATATTTTCCGGGTCGATTCAACAACTATGAACAAAAATCATGTTGTTTTTCACGATTCTGTGAACAGCGCTTCCCTCTCAGCGGCGGCCCATGCGGGGGGTGGCGTCCATGAAGCCGGTCTCCAGCTTGTCGCCCAGACGCAGGCTCATGGCCGTACCCAGCGCGACACAGTTGACGGGGTCAGGCGAGACGGTCACTTCCACCTTCAGCTCCTGGCTCAGGTACTCCGGCAGGCCGTGGAGCTGTGCGCCGCCGCCGGTGAGGACGACGCCGTTGCGGTAGATGTCGCCGGCCAGCTCCGGAGGAGTCTTCTCCAGCACCTGATGGGCGGCGGTGCCGATCTGCTCGCTCAGGCGCATGACCGGCTCGTAGAGGTCGGCGGTGGAGACATTGACACGCACGGGCAGGCCGGTGAGCAGGCTGCGGCCCTTGATCTCCATGGTCTCGTTGAAATCTGCCTTCTGGGGGCAGCAGGCCACGTTCTTTTTCAGGTTCTCAGCGGTGCGCTGGCCGATGGCGATGCTGAACTTGTTGCGCACGAACTTCAGGATCTCTTCGTCGTAGTGGTTGCCGGCCACGCGGACGCTGGTGGCCTTGACCTTGCCGCCGAGGCTCAGCACGGCGATGTCGGTGGTGCCGCCGCCGATGTCGATGATCATCCGGCCATCCGGCACGGTGATGTCGATGCCGGAGCCGAGAGCTGCGGCAATCGGCTCATCAATGAGGTAGACCTGACGCGCACCGGCAGCCATGACGGCCTCCACCACAGCGTCGCTCTCGATGCCGGTGATGGCGGCAGGCACACAGACGGCCACACGGGGCTTGACCATGTGGGAGCTGTAGACCTGATTGACGAAGCGGCAGATGAGCTCCCGGGTCATGGTGTGGTCGCTGATGACGCCATCCTTCAGCGGGAAGATGGCGGAGATGTAGTTGGGCGTGCGGCCCACCATTGCAAGGGCCTTGTCGCCGGCCTCAAGCACGCAGTTCTTGCGGGTATCCACCGCCACCACGCTGGGCTGGTTGAGCACGACGCCCTGCCCCTCCTGCGCGATGATGATGGTCGTCGTACCAAGATCGATACCGATGTCGTTCTGTGCCATAATCGTGATATTTCCTTTCTCTGCTGCCCATTCTCTATTTCCATCGCCCATCTCCGGGCGCGGGTCATCAAAACACATTATAGTATAACACAGGTGTATCCAAAAAGAAACCCTTAAAGGTTCTACTGCTCCGGGGGCAGAGCCTGGGCCAGCAGGGCGGCCAGGCCGCTGTACCGCAGGTTCTGGCGGATATTGGACATCATCCGGTTCACCACGTCCCGCCGGCCCACCACGATGCAGAGCTTCCGCCCGCGGGTGACGCCGGTGTAGAAGAGGTTGCGGTAGCACAGGCGGGGCGGCACCTGCGCCGCCGGGAGGATGACCGCCGGGAACTCGCTGCCCTGGCTTTTGTGTACCGTGATGGCATACGCGATTTCCAGCTCGTTGAGGTTCTCCGCCGGGTAGACCAGCCGCCGGTCGTCCATCCGCACCACCATGGAGCGGCTGCGCACGTCGATGGACTCCACGATGCCGATGTCGCCGTTGTAAGCGCCCACACCCTGTTCCCCGCCGATGCGCTGCCACGTGATCTCGTAGTTATTGCGCACCTGCATCACTTTGTCCCCCACCCGGAAGACCCGGGCCGCACTCTGCAGCTCCGGCTTGCCCTTCCTGGGCGGGTTGAGCATGGCCTGCAGCTCCGCGTTGAGGGCCTGGGTGCCGGTGGGGCCGAGCTTCGTGGGACAGAGCACCTGAATATCCTTCACCGGGTCGAACTGGTAGCTGCGGGGCAGACGGGTGGTCACAAGGTCGCAGACCAGCTTCTGGGCTGCGTCGCCGTCGGCTTCGAGGAAGAAGAAATCGTCCGTCTTTCCGCCCTTTTTCAGCGGTTCGCCCGAGATGATGTGGTGGGCGTTTTCCACGATGAGGCTCTGAGCGGCCTGCCGGAATATCTCGTTGAGGCAGACCGTCGGCACCAGCCCGGAGCGGATGGTCTCGCCGAGGATATTGCCCGGGCCGACGCTGGGCAGCTGGTCGGCGTCGCCTACCATAATAATACGGCAGCTGTACCGCAGTGCCGCAATGAGGGCCTGGAACAGCTTGACGTCCACCATGCTCATCTCGTCAAGGATAACGACGTCGCACTTGAGCAGGTTCTTGTCGTTGTGGATGAAGCTGACCACACCGCCGGTGTAGTCCACTTCCAGCAAACGGTGGATGGTGGAGGCTTTCCGGCCCGTCAGCTCGCTCAGACGCTTGGCGGCGCGGCCTGTGGGAGCGCAGAGGGCTACCCGTTCGGCCTCGTTCTCCAGCAGCTGCAGGATGGCGTTGACCGTGGTGGTCTTGCCGGTGCCGGGGCCGCCGGTGAGGACAAGGCAGTTCTCGGTCATGGCCTTGCGGATGGCTTCCTTCTGGAGCGGCGCGTAGGCAAAGCCCTGCGCCAGTTCCAGTATTTGGATGTTCTTGTCGAGGTTTCGGGCCGTCTGCTTTCCGCGCCTGGTCAGCATGGCCAGACGGTCGGCGATGTCCTGCTCTGCGGCCAGCAGATCCGGCAGATAAATATACGGTGTGCCGTCGAACATCCGCACCGCCAGTTTCCCGGTCTGGATGCAGCTGTCCAGCGCCGCCGCCAGCTTTTCGGGGGGCTGGTGGATGAAGTTCGACGCCGTTTCCAGCAGCTGCGCCCGGGGCAGACAGGTGTGGCCGTTGCCAGCGTTGTGGCGCAGGGTGCGCAGAAGGGCGGCTTCCAGCCGCTGGGCGCAGTCCCCTGCCATCTGGTAATACTGGGCGATGCTGTCGGCGTGGCGGAAGTCCAGCTGCAAGGGTTCGCCGCAGAGCAGGTAGGGGTTCTGCTGGATGGCCTGCATGGCCCCCGGCCCGAAGGTGCGGAAGACCTCCATCGCCCGGCGGGGGCTGATCTCGAACTGAGCCAGATAGGCGATGAGCTCCCGCATTCCGAACATCCGCTTGAACTCCTGCTGGATGCGGTCGGCCTTGTCCGCCGAGATGCCCGGGATGAGGGTGAGCTGGGCGGGGTCGTTGGCGATCACTTCCAGCGCCGCCGCGCCGAATTTGTCAATGATCTTATCCGCCGTCCGAGCCCCGATGTAGGGCAGCGACCGGCTGGCGAGGAAGGCGTAGACGGCCTCGAGGTCTTTGGGCATATCCGTCTCGCACTCCTGTGCGTGGAACTGTCGGCCATAGGTAGCGTGGTTCTCGTACCTGCCCCGGCAGACGACGCTCTCACCGGCGTGGAGCTCTCCCACCACGCCGCACACAACGGTGACGACACCGCCGCCCGACACCTCGAACACGGTGTAGCCGTTGTCCTCGTTCAGGTAGATGATGTCCTCTACCGTGCCTTCCAGCCGTTCCAGCTCCTGCTCCATCGTCCCGCCTCCTCGTTTTGACACAACTATATATAGTATAGCGGTTTTGGGGGGATTTGTAAATACAACAAAAGCTCCCCCGAAGGGGAGCTGTAGAGATACATTTATTTTGCCAGCAGTTCATTGCGGGTAAGCCCATTCAAAACCATCGTCAGTCCGCCGTTTACTTCCGTCAGGCGGAAAGAGGCATCCTCGCCGCCTGCTGCGGCCAGAGCGTCCGTGCTGAGGGTCTGCTCACCGCCGTTCCAGCGCAGGCAGAGCTGGCGGATGCCGTTCTGGCGTAGGTCGCTGACGCGGCCTTCCAGCAGGCAGTCACTGCCGCCTGCATCTACTATCAGCAGAGCGCCCTCTTCCAGATAGCAGGCCGACACGCTGTCGGTAGGCGTCCCTTCCGGGACGGCGATGCGCACGCCGCCCCATCCGCTGACGTCAGCGTCTACCCAAACCACGCCGTTCTCCTCCGAGGCGGGCAGCGGGGTGGCATCCTTGCTGTAGTCCTCCATGACCTTACCGGTGTTATCCTTACGGGTCAGGATACCGGTAAAGTCCTTCGAAAGAAGGTCGTCGTTGGAAATTTCGCCATTCTTGCCGCCGATGGACACGTCACCGCCTGCTTCAGTAGTTACTTTAGCGTTGCCCTCGATAACAATGTCGATGGCGTCGCCCATCTTATTATTGGTATTGCCGCCACCAATGCCTGCAGCACCATTTCCACCCTTGGCAGTCACATTCGCATCACCCTTGATGTAGATATGCTCACCATTTCCAGCCTTGTCATCACGCGGGGCATATCCGCTGCCGCCGCCGATACCTGCCGCTCCACCGCCTGAATCGCTGGTAACGCTACCGCCGGTTGCGATAACCGTGCCTCCCTCGATGGTGATGTCACTGCCCTTGCCAACATTACCATACCGACCACTGAAACCGCCGCCGATACCGGCACCGGCTGCTTCGGCGTCGCCGCCGCCGGTAGCTTCCACATAGGTCTTGTCACCGCTGATGGTGATGTTGCTGCCATTGCCGCCAATGCCGCTGCCGCCGCCAATGCCTGCACCCTGTGCACCACCGTTGGCTGTTACATGAGCGCCATCGCTGATGGTAATGTTTTCGCCAGCACCCATTGCACCGCCGCCGATGCCAGCGCCATACTTGCCGCCGTTGGCGTTCACTACAGTATCTTCACCGCTGATAGAGATATTGGTGCCGCCTTTGCCATAACCTCCGCCGATGCCTGCACCCTGACATCCACTGGTGCCGTCCGGCTTCCGGCTGCCGTTGGCCGTGACATTGCCGCCGGTGATTTTGATGTCAGTTCCGCTGCCGTTAAAACCGCCACCAATGCCAGCCGCACCGCCGTTTCCTGCTTCGTTGTTGTTGCATCCGCCGGTCGCTGTGATAGTACCGCCAGTAATCTCAATGTTACTGCCGCTGTTGTTTTTTGCTCCTCCAATACCTGCACCTTGTGCGCCGCCAGTCGCCGTCAGAGAGCCTTTTTCGCCAGTATCATCCTTAATGGTCAGTGTACCCTTAGAGTCGCTGTTGTTCTTCTCGACGCCTGCGTGGTTAGCGCCGCTCTTCAGCTCGTTCTTGCCGTCCAGCTCCAGCCGGACGTTGCCGTCGCCTTCTACCTTGAGGGCGGCGTCTTTGTCCGACTTGATGCTGACGTCCTTGAGGGTCACGTCAGAGGTCTGCCCCCCCCCCCCCGATTTGATCGTAACGGTGTTCTTTTCAGACTTGCCGGTGATGACAGTGTCGGTGTCCCGCACCGTTTCCTTATCACCCTGAGTGACCTTATTATAGGACTTTCCATCCTCTTCTCCGTCTGCTTCGACGGTGATGCTGCCCTCGGAAATGTCCCACGTCTTTGCATAGACCGGCAGGCCAGAAGTTACCACGATACCCGCAATGACTGCCGCAGCAACTCCGCGCCGGAGCGTATTTTTCAATCTCATCGTATCTCTCCTTTACATCTTGGCTGCCCCGCAGGCTCTCTCCCTGCACCGGCGGCGTATTTATGTTTCGAAGATACAACTTCTGCCACATTTTGTCAAGATTTATTGCTGAAATACAACAAAAGTAGCCCTCTCAGGCGCTTACGCGCCAGCTCCCCCAAAGGGGGCAACAACGACGACCGCCGCCAGCGGCGGAAACAGGGAGGAGCTGTTGGGGCAGCGGCCAGCAAGACGCAAGCGGAGCGCAGCGGATGCTGGGAGCCGCAACCCGGGTGCGAAGCACCACTGGCGTGCCGGGCAACTCTGCGCTGACCGCTGAAAGCTCAATATGGCGTAAAAAATAGTGCCCTGCTACAGAGGGCAGCAGCTTCTAGACAAGAGCACTTTGTCAAGCTGCTGTGAATCTCTGTAGCAGGGCACTACTGTTTCCGATAAAATCAAACTTTGCTCGTCCCGCGTGGGCCTGACCGGCCTGCCAAAGGCTCTCCCTCTGGGAGAGCTGGCGAGCGGAGCGAGACTGAGAGGGCAAGGATGCTACAGAAAAGCAAAAAGCACAGCGATAGCACCGCTCTGACAAAAGCCAGTGCCTATCGCTGTGCAGATACTCTTGGGAAGTGAGCTTGCCCTCTCCGTCATTGCTTCGCAATGCCACCTCTCCCAAAGGGAGAGGCTTGAGCGAAGTTTCCCTCAGTCCTCCATCCGCGCTGCGGCAAGCTCTTTCATCAGCCGCTTGCGCACTGCAAAGTACGCCGGGATGAGGAAGAAACAGGCGAAGAACCATGCCACAGGGTTGGCGATGCAGGCCGCAAAGTAGCCCCAGAGCGGCACGAACCAGAAGCCCACCATGGCACGGGCGACCATCTCGGCCACCCCCGCGAACATGGCAAGGCCGGAATAGCCCAGGCCCTGGATGGTGTAGCGGTAGATGATGAGGACAGCCAGCGGGATGTAGAACACGCTGTTCCAGAAGATGAAGCTGCGGGCATTCGCCATGATCTCCACCTCGCTGCTCTCGAGGAAGAGGCTGATAAGCGGCACATCCAGCACACGCAGGATGAGGAAGGACGCCACACTGTAGACGCAGCCAATTCCCAGCGCGGTATTGACGCCCCGGTCCACACGCTTGAGGTCGTGAGCGCCCATGTTCTGGCTAGCGTAGGTGGTCATGGCGGTGCCGATGCTCTCCAGCGGCACGCTGAGGAACTGAGCGGCCTTGCTGCCTGCGGTCTGCGCGGCCACGATGCTGCTGCCCAGACCGTTCACCGCGCCCTGCAGCACGACGCTGCCGATGGCGGTGATGCTGCACTGCAGGCCCATGGGGATGCCCATGTTGCAGAGCTTGAGGCAGTGGCTGGCGCTCAGACGTCCCTCTTCCCTGCTCCATTTCAGCTCCGGGTAGTGGCGGCCGATGTAGATGAGACTGCCGATGCCCGCCACCGCCTGACTGAACACGGTGGCGAAGGCCGCACCGAACGCCCCCATCCGGAAGGTGAGGATGCAGAGCAGGTCGAGGCCGATGTTCAGCACACTGGCCACCAGCAGGAAATAGAGCGGCCGCTTGCTGTCGCCCAGCGCGCGCATGAGGGCGCTGGTGACGTTGTACAGCAGGGTGAAGGGGATGCCCCAGAAGATGGTGCGGATGTAGATGTCCGCGATGTCGATGATGTTGTCGGGGGTGTTGGTCCAGACCAGCACCGCCCGGGTCAGGGCCACCGTCACCACCGTGAGCACGACGGCGAAAAAGAGGCTCAGCCAGACGGTATTGGCGGTGTAGCGCCGCATCTCGCGGTAGTCCTTCGCGCCGAAGGTCCACGAGATGGGGATGGAGAAGCCGCAGGCGATGCCGTTGACGAAGCCCAGCACCAGATAGTTCAGGCCGCCCACGCTGCCCACCGCCGCCAGCGCATCCACGCCCACGAAACGGCCCACGATGATGGTATCGGCCAGATTGTAGAACTGCTGGAACAGACTGCCCAGCATCAGCGGCACCGCAAAGGCAAGGATGAGCCTGAGCGGGCTGCCCTGTGTCATGTCTTTTGTCATACAAAGCCCCTCCCCGGGCGGTCACTTAACATTTCTTTGCCGAATTTTTACCGACAAAAACGCCCTGCCGGACGAGGGGCAGGACGTTTTGCGTTTCATGAGTGGTATTATACTCAGCTCATCGTGATTTTGCAAGGGGTTTTTCTCAGATTTCTTCGTACAACATTGCTATTTTCTATCGGTGGTTTTTGGTGATTGTGCGCAGGTCAGTTTCCGCGTCCCGCGTGCCGGCCCCGAGGGCCGCGGGGTTCGCCGGTCTTATCCTTTCGTTCTGTGTATCATGCAATGCCGTCGCTACGGCTCAGGCTCTCCTTTAAGATGCTTATTTCTTTGGGCTGCCCCAAGTCCTCCGGTATCCAGATCTTTCTCTCCCCCTGGGTATCCGGCAGGTCGTCCCAGTCGTCACTAAGGTCGGTATAGCGCCGCAGGTCACTCTTCAACGGATTGGTATACTTTTTGCGCTCCGTGACGGTGGGTTCGACCAGAAAGAGCAGTGGCTTCTTATCCTCCTCGGGAGCGATGTCCTCAAATCGGGCAGCCAGCTGTTTCAGGGACTCGTCAAGTTCACGTCTGAGCTCTTCACTCGTTTTTTGCTCTACCGTTTCCGCTCTCGCAGGCTCGAGCCACCAATCCAAACTCGGGCGGTCGTCCCTTTTTTTCGCAAATTGGAAGCCCATCTCCAGCTCTTGTTTCCGTAATTCGTCGAGTTCGCGTCTGAGCTCTTCACTCGTTTTTTGCTCTACCGTTTCCGCTCTCGCAGGCTCGAGCCACCAATCCAAACTCGGGAGGTCGTCCCTTTTTTTCGCGAGTTGGAAGTCCATCATATCCAGCTCTTGTTTCCGTAATTCGTCGCGTTCACGTCTGAGCTCTTCACTCGTTTTTTGCTCTACCCCTTCGTGGGTCAATATCAGCCGCTCCTGCGGCTCTGGCGTCTGCACCGGCACCCACTCCAGATAGCGCTCCGACAGGTCGTCCCGCGTCTCGCCGTCCAGCCGGAGGCTGATGTCCTCCCTGTTCTGCTTCAGCTCCACGTCAGCGTCCTCGCCCGCCGCGTCGGCCATCTTGTCCACGCTATAGTGGGTCATGGTGTCCTGATACCGGAAGAAGATGTCCTCCACGCCGTCCTCCCGGAGGCTGGAGATGTCGGTGGTGACGGTGGAGCGGGGAGCGGCGCTCTCAATAAGCACCACATCCCCCGGGGTGAGATCCGCTCTGGCGTCGGCGGCCTTTACGCTGCCGAACACGGGGACGATGCCGCTCTCCGCGACCCCCGCAGGGTCCAGCCGCCGGATGGTGACCCGGCTGGAAAAGAAGCCGCCCACCACCATGCCGCCGGGCAGGGGTTCGGGGGCATTCTCCTGTGCCGGGGGCGGGACGTCATCGTCGTCCTCGTCGTCGTCCGGCTGGGGCGTGGGGGTGGAGGTGTAGTCGTAGCCCATCCCCTCCATCACGGTGCCGTCCGCGTTCAGACGGGTCAGCCGTCCTCCCGTCACCTTATGTTCATCGTCAGAAAGGTTCTCCGTGGGTATCTCGCCGTACTTTCCGCCGATGGCCGGGGCCTTGGCGTCCGTCATCTGGCTCCCCGCCTTGGCCGTCACCTCGGCGTCGCCGCAGATGATGATATTATTGGGGTTGCTGGGGTTGCTGGGCGGTGTGTCCGGGTCTGGCTCAGACCATGGGCCTGCGCCGTCGCCGATGCCTGCCGCGTTGCTCCCGCCCACAGCCTCGATGGTGCCGCCCCGGATGGTGATGCTGCTGCCAGTACTCCCGATGCCTCCGCCGATGCCTGCGCCGTCGTCGCCGCCCTCAGCGGTGAGGGAGCCGTCTTTGCCCTTGTCGTCCTTGATGGTCAACGTGCCTTTCGACTCATGTTTGTTCTTCTCGAGGCCTGCATTGCCGCTGCCGCTCTTCAGCTTGTTGTCACCGTCCAGCTCGATGGTGGCATCGTGGTCGCCCTGCACGGTGACGGCGGCATTGCTCTTATCGATTGGGCTGTCACTGCTGCCATCCCCCTCGGTCTTGCCGCTGACGTCAATTTTCAGGTCGTCGAAGGTGACGTCCACGTTGCCCTTGGAGGTGTCGATGGTGACGGTATGCTCCTCCGACTTGCCGGTGATGACGGTGTCGGTGTCCTCCACATTCTCCTTCTTCCCCTGTGTGACCCAGTTCGTCCCTTCGGTGTCGCCCGCTTTCACGGTGATGTCGCCGTCGGCGATGTTCCACGGGGCCGCATAGGCCGGGATGCCGGAGCTCACCACGATGCCCGCGATGACGGCGGCGGCCACGCCCCGCCGGAGTGCGCTTTTCAGTCTCATAGTCTGTCCTCCTTTGGTCTGTTCGTCTTTTGAAGAGCCAGCCTTTTCTGACACAAGCTTACCAAAAAATTCAGAGAATGTAAATAAAATCTGCGCGAATCGTGGTGTTTTCGGCGTGAGTGGCGCAAAAAAGCCCTCCCGAGCGGGGAGGGCCATAGCCTGTCTTATTCAGAGTAGTGCGCCAAAAACTGCTTGGTGCGCTCCTCCTGGGGGTGGTCGATGAGCTGGCGGGCCGGGCCTTCCTCCACCACGACGCCGCCGTCCATGAACAGGATGCGGTCGGCCACGTCCCGGGCGAAGTGCATCTCATGGGTGACGATGATCATGGTGGTCTTCCGGTCGGCGAGGTCCCGCAGGACGCGGAGGACTTCGCCGGTCAGCTCCGGGTCAAGGGCGCTGGTGGGCTCATCGAAGCAGAGGATGTCCGGGTGGAGCGCCAGCGCGCGGGCGATGGCCACCCGCTGCTGCTGACCTCCGGAGAGCTGGTGGGGGTAGTGGCCCGCCCGCTCCGACAGGCCCATCTGGGCCAGCAGGTCACGGGCCTGTGCTTCCAGCTGGGCGTGGATGGCCTTTTTGTTGGCCTTGTAGCCGGGCTGCTCCTTCGCCAGAAGCTCCCCCGCCAGCATCACGTTTTCCAGCGCGGTGTACTGGGGGAAGAGGTTGAAGTTCTGGAACACGAGGCCGAAGTGGAGGCGCTTTTTCCGCACCTCGCTCTCCCGCTGGGTGGCGGGGTCGGCGGCGTCCCACATGGTCTCGCCGTTCACCTTGATGACGCCGGTGTCGGGACGCTCAAGGAAATTCAGGCAGCGCAGCAGCGTCGTCTTGCCCGAGCCGGACGAGCCGATGATCGCCAGCGCCTCGCCCTGTTCCAGTGTGAGCGAGATGTCCTTGAGAACTTTCGTCTCGCCGAAATTCTTCCCGATGCCAGAGGCTTCGAGTAATGCCATAGTTCATATCCTCCTTAGCAGCGGAAATAGTCCATCTTTTTCTCGGCCCAGTCCAGCAGCAGGGTGAGTGCGCCGACAAAAACGAGGAAGAAGATCGCGGTGGAGAACAGCGGCCAGATAAGGCCCTTGGCGCTGTACTCCTTTGCCATCATGATGATCTCCTTGTTGGCGATGACGTTCGCCAGCGAGGTATCCTTCACCAGCGTGATGACCTCGTTGCCCATCGGGGGCAGGATGCGCTTGACGACCTGCAGGAGCGTGACCTTGAAGAAGATCTGGCTCCTGGTCATGCCCAGCACCTGACCGGCCTCGGTCTGGCCTTTCGGCACATCCTCGATGCCGCCGCGGTAGATCTCAGAGAAGTAGCAGGCGTAGTTGATGGCGAAAGCCACCACCGCCGCCACCAGACGGCCCGAAGAGCCGGAGGGCCAGGGGTTGGTCATGCCCAGCAGGCCGGGGCCAAGGTAGATGACGATGATCTGGAGCATCAGCGGCGTACCGCGAATGACCCACACGAAGGTCTTGACGACGCCCCGCAGCGGTGCGCACCGGCTCATGGAGCCAAAGGCCACCACAAGGCCCAGCGGCAGCGAAAACAGCAAGGTCAGAAAGAACAGCTCACAGTTGAGCGCGAATGCGCCGGTCAGACGCTCCAAAATCACAGTCACAGAATCACTACACCTATCCGTTTATAATGTAAGTTACTCAGCCAGAGTCAGGCCGTACTTGTCGGCCAGAGTCTGCATGGTGCCGTCAGCCTTCAGCTCGTCGAAAGCGTTGTCCACAGCCTCGGCCACATCACTGCCCTTGCGGAAGGCCACGCCGTACTCCTCGACGTTCAGCTCATCCACCATCTTGAGGTTTGCGTAGTCGGTCCCCTCGCCGATCATGGCAGAGGCCAGAGTCAGGTCGAGGATGGCGGCGTCAGCGGTGCCGGCGGCGACTTCCATCAGGCAGTCGGTCTGAACAGCCTTGGAGATGAAATCCGCCTGAGACAGGTCGGCGTTCTCGGTGATGGTGGTCTCACCGGCAGAGCCGGCCTCGGCCACCACGGTCTTGCCGATGAGGTCGGCGGTGGAGGTGTAGTCGGTGCCGTCCTTCACCACCACGACCTGGGCGTTCTTGACGTAGGGCTTGGTGCAGGCCATGTTCTCCTCCCGGTCATCGGTGAGGGTCAGGCCGTTCCAGATGCAGTCGATGCTCTTTGCAGCCAGCTCGGTCTCCTTGGTGTCCCAGTTGATCTCCACGAACTCCGGCTCAACGCCCAGCTTTTCGCAGACGGCAGTGGCCAGCTCGGTATCGAAACCGGTGAAGCTGCCGTCGGCGTCGGTGTAGTTCATCGGCTCATACACGGTGTAGCCGATGACCATCTTGCCGTTGGACTGGATGTAAGCCAGATCGCTGTCAGCGGCCACAGAGCTTGCCGGGGCGGCAGAGGCGGCGGCAGAAGAAGCAGCCGTGGAAGTGGATGCAGAACCGCCGCAGGCGGCAAGGCTCAGTGCCATCGCACCGGCCAGAAAAGCAGATACCAGACGTTTCATATACAAATTCCTCCCTCAGTTTCAGCAGAAGCGGCGCTTCGTTTTACCGCTTTACCATGCTAAATTGTTAAACTGTGACTATAGAATAGCGCGTTTTGCCCTGTTTGGCAAGAGGAAAACCGATTTTTTCGCGTTTTGACGGTTTCCGCCTGTATTCAAGGGAGGGACATAGGAAAATTGAACAAAGCCGTGCCTTTCCGGCACGGCTGCGGCTCACGGGCAGGCTGTCCTTCGTACAACCTCTCAGGCGCTTCGCGCCAGCTCCCCTAGTAGGGGAGCCTCTGGCGAAGAGGCGAGGCTTTACGGTATGCCAAGGCCTCTCCTACAAGGAGAGGTGGCATTGCGAAGCAATGACGGAGAGGTTGTATGAAGGACAGGGTGCTCCGCAAGGCGCAAAAATCCCCCTCGGGGAGTCTCTCCGAGGGGGATGCTGTCCGTTTTTCTTACCTTCCCGCCGCAGGAGCGTCAGCTTCTCCCCGGGATGTCGCCTACCATGATGACGAAGAGCCTGGGTTTGCCATTCTCATCCTTCCACCTTCCGAAGCCGACCCGGTAGCTGGATGCAAGGAATTTGGGAGTGGGCCAAATACTCCCATCCGGTTCCGGCAGTACCTGTCTGTAGTCGTTACAGAGGTCGATGGCCTGCTTGACGGGGTCGTCCGAGCCTCTGTCCGCTCCACAGTAGAAGATGACCTGTTTGTTGGTGGTGTTGGGGGCGATGCCGATGGTATCCAAGAGAGCTTTGCGAGGCTCAGGACGCATCGAAAGCCTTTTGGATGGAAAGCAACAACTGCTCGATATCCTT
>ENA-UEYF01001201-UEYF01001201.1-human-gut-metagenome-genome-assembly--contig:-NODE-1201-length-22422-cov-33.895413_pt1 | contig 22422 bp, 21 predicted proteins | sample MGYA00242902_ERZ507920 | MGnify/ENA primary metagenome ERZ507920 (study PRJEB26167, sample SAMN06115402) | human gut metagenome | host: Homo sapiens | place: China:Jiangxi | collected 2016-07-05...
CTATAAAATAAAAAATACGAGACTCTAAATTGAATCCCGTATTTCCATTTACACAATATATTTTATAGTGCCTAAAATCAAAAATTTAAATTTTTTTAGTAGATATGTAGTATGGGCATCCGATTGCCTTTTATCAGTATTATCCACTTTTTTCTGTTTCTTATTTTTCCATTATCTGATGAAAGTCGATACGGAAGTCCGTATTGTAATGACTATACTCACCATATCCGTTGTTACAAGCGTATGCTCCACATGGCTCTGCAAAACTTATCAGGGAATTATCCGGCATTCTGGACTCACCGAACTGATGCGCATCGTATATGCCATGTGTATCAAAGCATTGGTATATGCCATTTTAGCAAACCTTTTTCTGGACTACGTCGGACTGTTTGTTTATACGCTGATTATATCCGATCTTATCATGTCCGTATTTCTGCTCATGTGTGTCAGGGTTTTGATAGTTAATTTTTATTATAACCTGATTGAGGCCATGGACAAGCAGACTTATCGCGCACTGATATATGGTACTTCCGATGCGGCAATCAGCCTGGCGGCCTATCTCAGCAAATCGTCCAATAGTACTTATACACTGAAAGGATTCATTACCCGCGACCATCAGCTTAAAGACTACCGCATACAAGGTCATCCGGTTATCTACCTGTCCGAAGAATGCAACTTGAATGAGAAATTGCGTGCACTGAATGTCAATGCCATTTTATTTGTAAATGCCGACGACCTCCATCAGGACAGCCCTCTCATCGAAGCAGGTATCCAGCAAAATATCAGCATGCGTATCGCACCGCTGGTAGAAGACAACGGAACAATTTCCCAGCGTATCCAAATGCGTGAAGTACAGATAGAAGATTTGCTGGAACGTGAAGAGATAAAGATCGACACTGAAAAAATCAAAAAGGAAATAGCCGGCAAGGTCGTTATGGTAACCGGTGGAGCAGGCAGTATCGGAAGTGAGCTATGCCGCCAGTTGTGCAAGTTCAATCCCAAACAACTGATTATCTTCGACTTTTCAGAAACAGGTACATATCAGATTGATATGGAATTACGCAATACCTATCCCGATTGTCCCATTACATCTGTTATCGGGAATGTCCGCGACCGTCAGCGTGTCGATTCACAACTTAATTTTTTCCGTCCCAACATCATCTTTCACGCAGCGGCCTACAAGCATGTACCTATTATGGAAGAATACCCATGCGAAGCTGTACGTACGAATGTAATGGGTACCCGCATTCTGGCCGATACGGCAGTAAAATATGGAGTAGAAAAATTCATCATGGTTTCTACCGATAAAGCCGTACGTCCGTCCAATGTCATGGGAGCTACCAAACATATAGCCGAAACTTATGTACAAAGCCTCGGCAATGCCATTAAGGAGGGAAAAGTATCAGGTAACACCTGCTTCATAACTACACGTTTCGGAAATGTCTTGGGCAGTAACGGCAGTGTCATTCCCTTATTTCGCAAACAGATATTGGAAGGGGGGCCCGTCACAGTTACTCACCCCGACATCATCCGCTACTTTATGACTATTCCGGAAGCTTGCCAGTTAGTCCTCGAGGCAGCTTTTTTAGGAGAAGGTAATGACATTTTTATTTTCAACATGGGGAAAGCAGTCCGCATCGACGATATGGCACGAAAAATGATTCGCCTGGCAGGACTTATTCCCGATAAAGATATCCAGATAAAATATACCGGACTACGCCCCGGTGAGAAGTTATACGAAGAACTGTTGTATAAGGAAGAGAATACACTTCCTACCTCCAATCCCGATATCTTCCATGCCGAAAGTATTAATACAGAATACAACACACTTGTTCCCGATATCGACAAGCTAATTGCTATCGCAGGAAGCGATGACAAATTAGAAACGGTAAGATATATGAAAAGAATCACTCCCGAATTTATCAGCCAGCATTCTCGCTATGAAATACTCGACGGGAAAGAAGAAAATTAGAAGTTATAAGACACTGAATAAAAAAGAGAACTAACTAGTAATATTTATTTTTATGATGAAACAGAGAGTTTTTCTGGCATTAATGATGCCATTCCTTTTCATGAAAGGAATTTCTGCACAGGACGTAAATGGTACAGTTCCTGTAGAAGGCAGTGAAAAAGAGAACACTGCGTATTGGGTTGGCCCCGAAACAAACAATGAGCGCGTGCTAAACCCAAACACTTTCCGCGACAACTGGTTTATCACAGTCAACGCAGGTACGTTCATTAATTTCTGCGACAATCTGGGTTCCGTCGACTTTGGTAAACAGTTCCAGCCGGCTGCCGGCCTTTCGGTAGGTAAATGGCTCTCCCCATGGGGCGGTATCCGTATCATGGGTATGTACGGACGTGGTTTTGGTCAGACTTACAAGCCGACCCTCGACCGCACTTATCATTGGAACATCGTAAACGGTTATATCGATGCGTTGTTCAACCTGCACAACCTCCTCGGAGGATATAAGGAAAATCGTTTCTTCCAGTTAATGGTTCTTGCCGGTATCGGCGTTGAACACACCTTCGGCTTCGGTGACGAAAGCTGGTACAAGGATTATCCTATCGATACCGAGAAGAACAACCTGCTCGGTTTCCGTACCGGTTTGTTAGCTTCATTCAGATTGAAGAATGCATTGTCACTCAACATCGAAGCTTCTGTAAACTGTCTGGACGATTCATACGACGGTTATATCTGGGATAACAAGTGGGACGGACATGTCAACCTTCTGGTTGGTTTGGTTTACCGCTTCAAGAACCACGACGGAACACATCAGTTCACATATGCCCGCCGCAATCAGGACAAATACGAAGCTCTGAACAATGAGATCAACCGCCTCCGCAAGGAAGTTGCCGAAATGAAAGCGGCTCCGAAAGTAGAAGTTCAGCGTCAGGTAGTAGAAAGCGAACGTGTTTCTACACTGGTATCATTCGAGCCTAACTCAACCGAAGTAAACAAGCTTCAGGAAGTAAACATTTATACAGCTGCCGAAGGATTGAAGAAAATCGAAGACGGTGATCTGTACATTACTCCTATCCGAAACAGTGACATGAGCAGTGACTTGTTCAACGGCCGTGCCAATGCTATCCGCGATATGCTTGTGAAAGAATATAATGTTCCGGCAGGACACATCTTCATCGAAGAAAACAATGAACTGGTACGCTCACTCGATCCTGCAAAGAACTGTGTTATTATCTACATTGTAAAATAAAAAATAAGATTATCAATATGAAAAAGATACTTATTGCAGGCCTGGCAGCGATTATGGCCACCAACATATATGCAGCAACCGAAAATGCTCCTTCCAAGAAAGCAACTGTAAAAGCGGATACTCTTCAAACCTTGAAACATTATAAGGCCGGCGACAACTGGTTCTTCGGCGTATTTGTCGGTACCAATTTCTCATTGACCGAAAATATCCGTTTTGCCTCTTTTGGCAAACGTTTAGGCCCCAGCGTGGGTATTTCCGCAGGTAAGTACTTCAATCCGGCAGTAGGAGCCCGCGTACGTGTATCCTACCTGAACCAGCACAGTAGAGCCAACAGCGAACTGGTTGATGCTTATCCGGAAGTATACGGCAACGGTATTTACAAGTTCAACATGATTTCTACTTTCTTCGACGGTTTGTTCAATTTCAACAACATCTTCAAGCCGTATAAAGAAAGCACCCGTTTTAATGTAGTCGGTGTAATTGGTATTGGATTCAACTCTTCCTTCGGATTCGATGACAAAATTAAAAACTGGTCACCTTCCAAAGGCGGACAGTATGAAGTAGACCGTTCCGGCGGAACTTACCTGGCTGTACATGCCGGTCTTCAGTTGGGTTATAAGATCAACGATGCCCTCGATGTCAACCTCGAAAGTACCTACAATGCTACCGACGATGGATATAACGGAACCCGTTACGATAGAAAATACGACGGTTATATCTACGTAGTAGCCGGTTTGACTTATCACTTCAAAGACCACTACGGCGACCGTCGCTTCAAATACGTCACTATGACCGACCAGGCACAGATCGACCGCCTCAACGCACAGATTAATGAGGCACGTGCCGAACTTGCCAAGGAACCGGAACCGATTATACGCGTAGAAAAGAAGGTTGAAACCAACCGTGTACTCGACATGACCGTTTCCTTCATCATCGATAAGTATAACATTACCGATATTCAGAAGAACAACGTACAGAAAGTGGCAGAATACCTGTTGAACAACCCGAACATCAACCTGATTATCACCGGTTACGCCGATGTGAAGACTGGTAATCCGGCATACAACTTGAAGTTGTCTGAACGCCGTGCCAACGCTGTACGCGACATGCTGGTCAACGACTTCGGAGTAGACCCGTCACGTCTGCGTATCGACTACAAGGGTGATACCGTTCAGCCTTACGATCTCAAGAACGAGTGGAACCGTGTTGTAATATTTGTAACAGAAGAAAACAACAACAAATAATCATGAAGCACATCCATCTTTCACTGGCCCATATGAGTGGCAAAGAAGAAGCGTTTATCCACGAGGCCTTCCTTACCAACTGGGTAGTCCCCCTGGGGCCTAATGTCGATGGGTTCGAGAACGACCTTGCGACATGGTTAGGGAAAAAATCTGCGAGTCCCCTCCACGTGGTAGCGCTCAGTTCAGGAACGGCAGCCATCCATCTGGCGCTGGTGATGTTGGGTGTAGGTCCCGGCGATGAAGTAATCTGCCAGAGTTTTACCTTCGCCGCCTCTGCCAATCCCGTCGTGTATCAGGGAGCCACCCCGGTATTTGTCGACAGCGAGCCCGATACCTGGAACATGGATCCGGAGCTACTTCGTCAGGCCATCGACGACCGCCTGCGTGTAACAGGCAAGCTGCCTAAGGCCATCATCCCCGTACACTTGTACGGTACTCCCGCCCGTATGAACGAAATCCGTTCGGTTGCAACTGCTTACGGCATCCCGGTGCTGGAAGACGCTGCCGAGGCCATCGGCTCAGAGTACGACGATCAGTATTGCGGAACCCTGGGAACCTACGGTGCCCTGTCGTTCAATGGCAACAAGATGATTACTACCAGTGGAGGAGGAGCCTTGATCTGCCCCGATGAGGAAAGCGCCCGCCGTGTCAAGTTCTACGCAACCCAGGCACGCGAAAACTTCCCTTACTACCAGCACGAAAAGATTGGCTACAACTACCGGTTGAGCAACATCTCCGCTGGTGTAGGACGCGGTCAGATGTATGTACTCGATGAGCACATCGCCCGCCGCCGTGCCATACACGAGCTTTACGTGGAAAAGTTAAAAAACACACCGGGCATTACAGTGATGCAACCACGGTCTACTGTCGATTTACATCCGAACTACTGGTTGAGCACCATTTTGGTGAATCCCCAGGAAGCCGGATTCACCTGGCAGGAGTTGTCCGCACGGCTCACGGCAGCCGATATCGAAAGCCGACCGTTGTGGAAACCCATGCACCTGCAGCCCGTGTTTGCCAACACACCGCGTTATGTAAACGGAGTATCCGAAGCCCTCTTTACTCAGGGACTCTGTTTACCTTCCGGACCGCTGGTAACCGATGAGGATGTCGATAGAATTGTAAATATAATTAAGAGTTAACTAATTTCTACGGTTGTTTTATCAGCACTCAAAAACATGTGTAAAGCAACCGTACTAAAACTATTTAAAGTTATGGGAAACAAAAGAGCATATATCAAGCCTGTCTTGGAAAGTGAAACATTTGTACCACAAAACTATATTGCAGCTTGTGGAGATACAGAATATGGTAATTATTTGTTTGAATGTAATGCAGGAGATCTTCACTTACACAGATACCCCTACGAAGTTTTTACAGGAACTCCTAAAACTGACAGGTGGGGAAATCTAGAGCCTAACTATAGGAATTATCTAGGAACCTATCATGCATGTGGGGAAAAGCATGAAGCCCCAACCACAAGCTCTTTCATTGATGGATATATGGACGATACCAGAACACCTGAGTTTGATAATATAAAAGTAATTATATGGAGAGGAAAACATAATAATGATATACATTGTACAGAAAATCTCGACCGAAACTCATGGGAAATGGCTAAATCATAATCAACAAAATCAATAAACCGTATAGAGATAAGATTGTACCTACCACGATACAATCTTATCTTTTTTAAAAGATGGACCAATTATACGACGCAACACCAGTAGAAAGACGCTTAGTAGATAAAGCGACTCAATTAAGAAATCCTATTTCAGCCTCTTTCGAACTGACACCGCTCTGCAATCTGAACTGTGACATGTGTTATGTCCGCATGAATGCCTGTGAACTGACACAGCATGGAGGTGTACGGAGTATGGATGAATGGCTAAAAACAGCAGAAGAACTGAAAGCCATGGGTACGCTGTTCATCCTGCTTACTGGAGGAGAGCCTTTGTTGTATCCTCAATTTAGCGAGCTTTATCTGGCCCTTCGTGAAATGGGATTCATTCTTACCATCAACACCAATGCGACGCTTATTACCGAAGAGGTAGCGGAATTGTTCAGCAAGGTTAAACCGCGCCGCCTCAATGTCAGCCTCTATGGAGGATGCAACGAAACTTACAAGGATTTATGCCATACTTCAAACGGGTACGACCGTTGTATACAGGGACTTCGGTTACTGAAAAAGTATCACATCGATACCAAACTGAACCTGACCATCATCCGCAAAAACCGACAGGATTACGAAACGGTCATCCGCATGGCGGAAGAACTGGATATGCCGGCATCCATCAATTGCTACACATCTTTGTTCTGTAGTCCGACATGTACATCGCAGCTTTCGATTCCGGAAATCAGATTAACTCCGGAAGAAGTGGCAGCTCTCGAAATCGAACACCTCAAATACAAATACAAAGCCAACTATCACGAACACATTAAAGGTATGAACGCAGAGCTCACCGATATGGAATCTGCCGTTCCCGATGGAGTTACACTAAATTGCCGCGCCGGAAAGAGTTCCTGTTGGATCAACTGGCAAGGTATTTTGTCACCCTGCGTAGATATGGCAACTCCTTCCGTATCACTTGCCGAGCATTCGGTTGCCGAAGCCTGGCAGAGCATTGTGAAGCAATGTGCCTCCTTACCAACACACACGGAATGCAGCGGCTGTAAACTGAGCAAACTCTGCGATGTATGCTATGCCAACGCGACCAACGAAAAAAAATATTGCGGAGATACCACTTATCTCTGCGCCATCGGCCAGGCTAAACGCCACCTCATTGAGCAGGAAGCTCAACGCTAATTTATAACATCATGATCAGACTGACCATAGGGTCTCTACATATCCAGTTGGAAGGTTTCGAAAGAGAATATCTTCCGGCAAACACGTTGCTTTTCGAATCTACCTTCGAAAAAGCGGACCTCTATTATACCTTCCACACGGACCGGAATCCACAGTTACCCACTATTCAACCTGTTTTTCGTAAGCCGGATATCCTTGTATTCCGGCAACCGTCGGGACTGGAATCCCGGTTATTGGTTTTTCCGGACGGACAAACACCCTATGCGTATCTGGAAGAAACGGATGCATGCCATACGGAAATTTATTTCAATCCGGCCTACATGCACCTGCTGAGTGCCGACACCATCTTCCATTCCCTGCTGGCACTTGAAAAGCACCTTGTTTTACGAAATTCCTTTGTCTTTCACTGTTCCTACCTCGACTTCGAGGGGAAAGCAATCTTGTTCAGCGGTCCCAGTGGAATAGGGAAGACCACACATACTAACCTGTGGTGCCAATACCTGCCTGAAAAGGCAAAGGTATTGAACGGCGACAAATGCTTGCTGAGCCATGAAGGCGATACATTCTATGCCAACGGTTGGCCCATCTGTGGTACAAGTGGCATCTGCCACAACGAACGTCGGGAAGTACAGGCTATCGTCCTGTTACAACAGGCACCCGACAATCATTTAATAATAGAAAAGAAAGTCCTTACATTCAGGCGTGTACTGGAACAACTGACGGTAAACTACTGGAACCGTGAGTTTACGGATGCGGCAATGACTTTCACCGAATCTCTTGTGTCCACCTTGCCCTGCCTTACTTATGCGTGCAACATCAGTCGTGAGGCCGTCGACACCCTGTACCAGAAACTTATAATGAACCATGTATGAAAAAAATTAAATCCTTTATATCACGCACCATTGCCGATGAAACCGTACTGGTTCCGGCTGACGAAACCGCACACGATTTCAACGGCATGATCAGCCTCACCGATACAGCTGCCTTTATCTGGGAGCATATCGAAGAAGCAGCTGATTTTAACCAGTTGGTCGACATGATACTCGACGAATACGAGGTTGACCGAGAAACAGCCGCAGCAGATGCCTCTGATTTTATCATGCAACTGTTACAGCAGGGCATGATCCAGCCGTCTGGTCTGAACTGGTAAGACAGATGGAACAGAAAAAAGAAGTATTTGTCCGCAACGATCTGTTTTTTGCCGGCGTACAGGAAATACTCCGTCAAGGGAAATCAGTCCGTATCCGCGTGCGAGGAAGTAGCATGCTTCCCTTCCTCCGCCATAACGATGATGTCTTGCTCGCTCCCCCCGATGGAAAACACATCCGCAAAGGAACAGTAGTCGTAGCACAAACCGATGAATCGGGCATCGTATTACACCGTATCCGACAAATAACAAAAAGTGGACACATCACCTTACTCGGCGACGGCAATACCAACCAGTTCGAACATACAGACTACTCCCGGATTATTGCTGTAGTCACCCGCTATTACCGCGGCCGGCACAGCTTCTCGCCCGAAAGCCCCTTGATGAGGCTTGTCGGGCTATTATGGTGTTATATGCACCCCTGGAGAAGCTATCTCCTCCGTGTGCTTTGGAAAATAAAAAAATCAATAACAACTAACAATTAATTTATGAAACTCAACGAAAACCTCACTCTCCGCGAAGTTGCCGGAGAATATATGATAGTAAATCCTTTCAGCGAAACCATGGACATGACGCAGATTCTGACTCTGAATGAGACTGCCGCATGGTTGTGGCAACAAGCAGAAGGTAAAGAATTCGATGAAGATTATCTGGTTGATTTACTCTGTGAAGAATACGATGTCGACCGTGAAACGGCTGCTTCCGATGTACACGAAATGTGCATGCAGTGGCAAAGAACCGGACTGCTGGCATGAACAGTAGTGACCGCATAAAAGATGCGCTGTTTTTCCTGATCCGCCAAGGACTTTGGGGAGTCAAGGAAGATGCAGAGAAGTATTTTCCACTATCACCCGAAGAATGGCAGGCATTATATATTCACAGCCGCAGGCAGGCAGTACAAGGTATCGTATACGATGGTATGTTGTTGCTTCCTCGTCCGTTGTATCCACCACATACGCTCATTTTACGATGGACGTTGGACATTGATCAGTGGGAACGCATCAACAAACAACATATTCAAGTACTTTGTTCGCTCAATCGTTTTTTTGCATCCGAGCCTTCCATCTCTTTTGAATTAATCAAAGGACTGGCCCTGAGTTGCTATTATCCTCAACCACTGCATCGTATCTGCGGCGACATCGACCTGTATTTCGGCAGTGCCGAAGCCGTACGACAGGCAGCCAGGAAACTGGAAGCATCCGGAGTCAGTGTCAGATACGGAGCAAGCGATGACGCCGCCTGTTGTATTGGGCAGGTTGTTATCGAACTGCATCCCGAGCTGATAGAACTGCACAGCCCTTTTATTCAGAAGACATTACGAAAATGGGAGCAACAGATTTTCTGTACGGCACAACCAAGCATCCAGCCTGAATACAATGGCATACACATCAGTGTCCCCACACCGGAAGCTCACCATTTGCTGGTTTCCACCCATATACTGAAACACTTGCTCAACGAAGGAATCGGCTTGCGCCAGTTATGCGATGCGGCCATCCTACTCAAAGGACTGGCCCAGGAAACCAACCGCACAGAACTGGAACATCTATGCCACAGCTTTGGTGTCTGGCAATGGTCTTGCCTGCTTTATTCTTTTCTGGCAGAACATTTAGGATTGTCCGAGGAATATCTCCCTTTCCGAAAACATTGTGATACCACTGCTCTGATGACAGAAATCTGGGAAAGCGGCAATTTCGGTTTTTACGATGAGCGCAAGAAACAGCGTCCCGAAGGTAAATGGAAAAACAAGCTGTACACTACCCGGCAGATAGCCCGTAAAATACAGCTATTCTTCACTTGTGCCCCGGCAGAAACTTTTTGGTGGCCCACATTACTTATCCTCAGACGCATAAAAGAACTTTTTACCACACATGAAAACCATACTGAAAAAAATACTAAGTAAACTAACCCGCGAGAATCTCTCCCAGCAATATACCATTGGCAAAAAAGCCATGCGCTGGGTTCTTCAGGTTACGCAGGGATACCACTGGCTTATCATATTTTCCATTTTCTCAGGTATTTTCGGGGTAGGGATGTCCCTCTTCAATGTCTGGCTCTCCAAATGGATCATCGATATTGTAACCGGTGCCCGCGAAGGTAATGTCTGGATGGCCGCTGGTATCGTGGTATTTTTCTTCTTCTTCGGCATGGCGGTCAAGTTGATTTCTCCTTGGATTTTTGGAAAAATCAACATGCGTATCGGTATCCGCATGCAGAACTCATTGTCGGATGCCTTGATGATGTGCTCGTGGAAGAGCGGACAAAAATGGCATACCGGCGACTTGCTGACCCGTATCAACAGCGATGCTTCCGAAGTGCTTAGCATGGGAATGGGAATTCTACCTAACCTACTGATAACCTGTGTGCAGCTGGTGGGAGCATTTATCTTCCTTTGGGCACTCGAACCGCGCCTGGCGTGGTTCATACTGGGAGCTACTCCACTGGTACTCTTGTCTAAAATCTATTTCCGCAAAGTGCGCGAACTAAGTAAAGCACAAAAAGCCATGAACAGCGAAATGGGTTCGGTCATGCAGGAAAACCTGTCACAACGTGTGCTGGTCCGCTCGTTAGGAGCTACCGATTACCGTAAGCAAAAGTTACATGAATCACAGGAAAAACTGTTCAACCTCGGTATGGAACAGATCAAGTTTTCTACCTTCTCGCAAGGTGTAATGGGTTTTGTCTTCGGAGGAGGATATTTATGTGCCTTTTTGTGGGGTATTTACCGTCTGGAGCATCAGGAGATTACTTTCGGTACCATGACTGCCTTCCTGCAATTAGTAGGACAGGTGCAAGGACCTTTTCTGGGCTTGATTGCCATTCCGCCCTCCTTAGTCCGTGGCTGGGCATCGGTAGAACGTCTCATGGAATTGTTCGAAGATGTAGAGCCGGATGAAACCCCGGAACATATTGACGGACCACTTACTTTGGAATTCAAGCATGTTTCGTTCGGCTACGAGTCCGGACAGCACGTGCTTCACGATTTCTCAGCAGAATTCCGTCCCGGCACTTCTACAGCCGTAGCGGGACCTACCGGTACTGGTAAAACTACCATCATTCGCCTTATGCTCGCACTAGTCCATCCCGATGAAGGAACGATTAACCTTGTGAGGGCAGATGGAAAAACATATACAGACACTTCCGCCACCCGCATCAACTTCATGTATGTCCCTCAGGGAAACACTCTGCTCAGTGGTACCGTCCGTGAAAATGTACTTTTAGGTGCTTCCGACTGTAGCGAAGCCCGACTGGAGCAAGTACTGCGTATTGCCTGTGCCGACTTTGTATTCGATTTACCTGAAGGAGTAGATACCCGCATTGGAGAACACGGTTATGGTCTTTCCGAAGGACAGGCACAGCGTATCTCCATAGCCCGTGCCCTGCTGCGTCCGGGTAACATCTGGCTGTTCGACGAAGCCTCTTCTGCCCTTGATGTTGATACCACTACAAAGTTAATAAACAACATTTTAGCCGAAGGAAAGGAAAAAACCATTATCTTTGTCACCCACGATCCGAGGGTTATGGAACGGTGCGATTCTGTCATCCACCTGAACGAAAACGAACTTAAAACAATAGAACAACTATAAAAATCAAAAAATAGACATGAACAAATCAGCCCTTTTACTCTTTTTATTTACAACCTTGCTTTTCTCATCTTGTGCAACAAGAAAAGACTTAATCTATCTCCGCGACATGGAGGAGCTCAAGGAATATCCGGTTTTCCAAAAATACGAAGCTGTCATCCATCGTGACGACCGCCTCAGCATTACCGTAAGTTGCAAGAATCCGGAACTGACCTTACCCTTCAATATCCCGGGTAGCAGTAACTACAGCGTTGGTCTGGATGGCAATATCACCAGTTCCACCCCTACCAGCGGCGGCGACAATGCCAACAAAGGTTACCTGGTCGATGTAAACGGAGAAATCGATTTCCCGATTTTGGGTAAACTGAAAGTAGAAGGACGTACTCGCGGACAAGTTACCGAATTGATTAAGCAACGTTTGATTGATGAAGATCTGATTAAAGATCCTATTGTCATGGTCAACTTCCTGAACTTCAAAGTGACCGTATTAGGAGAAGTAGGAAGTCCGGGAGTTTATGATATTACCGGTGACCGCATTACCTTACTGGAAGCCATTGCCAAGGCAGGCGATATTAGCGACGATGGTCGTGTAGACCGTGTAGCCGTTATCCGCGAATACGGAAACAAGCGGCGTATTTTGTTCCACGATCTCCGTTCAAGAGATGTATTCAATTCTCCCTGCTATTACCTTCAGCAGAATGACATCGTATACGTAGAACCGTCAGCCAACAAGACCCGCGACAATGCCCAGCGTACCTTCAGTACTTTCAGCATGATTCTGTCATTCATCACCACTATTACTTCTTTAGTCGTATTAGCAGTTAAATAATTCCCTTCAACCTATGATACAAATGAGTGAACAAAAAGACCTCTCTCCCGATAAGAACATCAGCGGAAGCGGTTTCAATATCAACCCTATGGACATGATAATGTACCTGATCAACCGCTGGTACTGGTTTGTCCTGTCGGTTGCAATCTTCGGAGGCTATGCATGGTATCAGTACGCCAAAACTCCTTTCAAATATTCCCGTTCGGCAACGGTCATGATAAAAAATGCCAATCAACGGAGCTACAACGGACTTGAACGCTTTCAGACCATGGCCACTACCAATGTATCCAACGAAATACTTCAGTTCCAGTCACACAACCTGATGCGTGAAGTAGTCAGCCGTCTGAATGCCAATATCTGCTACAAAATGGATGACGGGCTACGCGAAAAAGAATTATACACACAGGCCCCCGTAAAGGTTTCTTTTGCCGAAACAGAAGATTATCAAACAGCACGTGTCAGTGTCACTCCCATTAATGATCACGAAGTACGCCTGACAGATTTTGGTGGCGACATATTACCGGTAGCAGACAAGGCGCTGACAGCCAAGCTCAACGATACCATCCCGACTCCGCTCGGCAAACTGGTAGTCAGTCCCACACTGTATTATGGCAGCAAGTGGTTCGATACTACTATCCATGTAGAGAAAAACAGCATTGATAACATGGCAAGCCTTTTCGGCTCCAACCTGAGCATTAGTCAGGCCGAAAACGATGCTTCCATTTTGTACCTCAGCCTCAACGACTATTCTACCGTCCGTGCTGAAGATGTACTGAACATGCTGATTACCGTTTATAATGAAGAAACCATCAAAGACAAGAACCAGATAGCCATTAGTACTTCCCAATTCATCAATGAACGTTTGATTATCATTGAGAAAGAATTAGGAGGAGTAGAATCCGAAATAGAAAATTACAAACGTCAGCACGAGATTATTGACGTTTCCTCTTCAGCAAGCACATCAGTATCCGACAAAGAACAATACGGTACGCAAGCCACCGAGATGGAACTTCAGATTGAAATGGCTAAATATATCAAGCAATTCTTAGTAGACCCATCCAAAATCACCGGTCTTATTCCATCCAATACAGGTATAGCCGATGCCAATATCGAAGCACAGATTGTACAATACAACACCAATAAGCTGAAGCGTGACAAGCTTATCAAGAACAGTAGCAACAAGAACCCGGTAGTACAGGAACTGAACAATACGCTGCTCGCTATTCGCCAGAACATCATCCGCGATATCGACAACCTGATTGTCAGCATTAACGCAAAACTCAAGGAAGCCCGGAACCGTACCTCCGAAGCACAACGCCGCATCGCCAGCATTCCGACTCAGCAACGTCAGATGCTGTCTATCGAACGTCAGCAGCGTATCAAAGAGGAGTTATACCTCTACCTGCTCAACAAGCGTGAAGAGAACGCACTCAGCCAGGCAACAACTGAAACAGATGTACGCGTACTCGACCCGGCAGGAGGTAGTGACATGCCTTATACTCCTAACGGAAAAAGTATCATTATGGGAGGTGTCATGAAAGGAATCGCATTACCAGCTGTTATTTTGCTCGCCTTTATGTTTTTCGATACCAAAGTACATACTCGTAAGGATCTTGAAGACAACCTCAGTGTACCCTTCTTAGGTGAAATACCATTATCAAAGAGCAAAAAAGAGCCAAGTGCAAAAGGTAAAAAAGGAATTATCGTACGCAGTCAGGGACGTGACATCGCTTCCGAAGCATTCCGTATCGTACGCACCAACATGGAGTTCATGCGTGTAAAGAGCAAGAATCTGCAGGTAGTTACCTTCAGCTCTTTCGGAGCAGGTGCCGGAAAGACCTTTGTGTGCAGCAATCTGGCGGCAAGTATCGCTCAGACCGAAAAAAAGGTCATCCTGATTGACTTGGATATCCGTAAAGGAACCCTTAGTTCACACATCCACCATCACGACAAGGGAATGACTTCCTATCTGTCGGGACGAGCTGAATTGGCGGAAATCATCAAGCACGATGAACTGGTAGACAATCTGGATATCATTCCGGCAGGTCCTTCTGCTCCGAATCCTGCCGAACTGCTGCTCAGTGAACGTTTGGAGGAAATGATTGCCACCCTCCGCAAGCAATACGACTACATCATCGTCGACAATGTACCGGTAGGTATCATTGCCGATGCAGCAATTACTAACCGTATTGCCGATTTGACCATCTTCGTTATTCGTGCCGACCGGTTCGACCGCCGTATGCTACCCGATCTGGAAAAGATTTACCGTACCGGACAACTTAAAAATATGTCCGTTATCCTGAACGGTGCCCATACCAAGAACAACGGTTATGGCTATGGATACGGATATGGTTACGGTTATGGATACGGCTACGAAAACAAGCCGCACAAATGGTACCAGTTCTGGAAAAAATAACCGATAAACAAACGAGATTACATGTTTTTCAGTTTTAAGAAAAAGCATAACCTGGTTCAGTCAGGTATATTGAAAGGAATGACCGACATCCACTCCCACATTCTTCCGGGAGTGGACGACGGCTCCCCCGATAAAGCCACCTCTGTGGAGCTGCTTCAGTTCCTCGAAGAACTCGGCATTACCTCCGTATGGTTTACCCCCCATGTCATGTCCGACATGGAACGAAACACCCAAACCTACCTGACCGAACGCTTCGAGAAATTCCGCACCTGTTACAAAGGTCCAATTAAGATTCATCAGGCAGGAGAATACATGATGGATGCTCAGTTCACCTCCAAGCTACCTTCCGAAGTACTACCTTTGGGAGAAAGACACCTGCTGGTGGAAACCTCCTACATGCTTCCACCAGTAGGAATGAAGGACATTTTGGCTACAGTACGAAAGAACTATTTTCCGGTCATTGCCCATCCCGAACGATATACCTACATGACGATGGACGACTACCGCAACTTGTACCGTACTGACGGATACAACTTACAGTTGAACCTCATGTCATTGTCCGGTTACTACAGCCCCGGCGCCCGTCACGCAGCCGAAGCCCTGCTGGCAGCCGGCATGTATACCTACGTAGGAACCGACCTGCATCACCTGGAGCGATACGCCCCCATGCTGCAAAGTATGAAACTCACCAGTGCACAACTGGATGCCCTTAGTTTACTAATAGCAAACAATGAAAATATTTAGCTATATTCTGGCCGGACTGACAACATGTATGACAATAGCAACTGCCCTCATGCCCTGGTGTCCTCCGGTACTCGCAGGTTACCTGTCCCCGTTGGGTTTGCTGGTGATCCCTTTAGCTATATTCAGCTTGTTGGCAACTATAATAGCAGTTTTCTGCCGAAAAAAAGGCATCACCCTGTTGTTTGGCATTTCCTGCCTCCTCAGTCTGTTCCTTACCGGAAAATCCTGGGCAGTTCCTTTTCATACAAATAGTTCAGAAGATCATGCCCTTTTACGGATAGTCAGTTGGAATACCGAAGGCTTTCAGCTCAGCAAACAAACCCTACAGGCAAGTGCCGCTTTTATCCGGAATCTTCATCCCGATGTCATCTGTCTGCAGGAACGTCCGCACGACAACCTGTTGCATCGTGACAGCATTTCTGCAGCTTTCGGATACCCTTACCAGGTATTCAACAGCCGCGAAGACGAAGTACTCAATCTGGCAGTATACAGTCGTTTCCCGTTATCGGGTATGAAAGAATATTACTTTCCCGACAGCTATAACAAAATGTTACAGATAGACCTGCAATGCAATGGAACCATCATTCGGCTGTTCAACATCCACTTGCAGACTACCGGCATGTCGTTTGCTTACCAGGGAAACAACCGCCTGCATACCTACCAGCTTAATGCGGTAGCACGTAACCGTCAGGCCCAGCAATTGGCAGAGGCCATCGCCTCCAGCCCGTACCCCGTTACCGTATGCGGTGACCTGAACGATACCCCCGTATCGTATGCCTACCGGAAACTGACCGCTCAACTGAGCGATTGCTTTCTCGAAGCCGGAAACGGATGGGGAGGAACCTACCAGCCTGCCGGGAATTTATTCCGCATCGATTATACATTCTGCGCTCCAGAACTGAAAACATCAGCTTATCGTTTATATAGCAATTGCTGGAGTGATCACCAAATCCAATACGCAGAGCTACAAATAACTCCGCATAACCCACAATCGTAACCTTTTATGATAGACTTTATACCCATAGCCGATTATACCCCCTTTTTCCATTACAGTATTCTTATACTGGTACTGATTGCTTTCTGGCAATGCAATACAGGTATTGCCCTACATAAAAACATTGTCAGTATGAATGCCGTATGGGGAGTTATGTTTACAGCAATCCTTATTTTCTACATAGGGCTACGTCCTATATCCGGCTATTTCGGAGATACCGTAAACTATACTAAAGGTTTTTATGAGATTCAACGCTCTTCAGAACCTTTTACCTGGGAATGGGGAACAGATGTCCTCTTTTACAACCTGCATGCCTGGTTTGCCAAATACAGCGATATCCATAGCTTCTTCTTACTATGTGCTTTTATTTATGTAGGTAGTTTGTGGCTGGCCATGCAGCGCATTTTCAAATCCTATTACTACATTCCCTTGTTAGTGATATTCAGCATGTTTACCTTTTGGAATTATGGGGTAAACGGTATCCGAAACGGAATGGGCGCGTCAGTCTTTATTTTGGCAATGACCTATATCAACCATCTTCCTATCGCCATCCTCTTAAGCATCATTGCCATCGGATTTCATAAATCCTGTGTACTTATGGTAGGTGCAGCCGCCATCGCCTGGTTTGTCAAAAACAGTTATCTCTACCTGCTGGCATGGATAGGCTGTGTAGGAGCCTCGTATGCAGCCGGCATGCGCATACAGAGCTATTTGGCAACTTTGAAAATCTTTGGAGAAGATGACCGCTTCTCCGGTTATTTAACCGGTAGCAATATGGCTGGTGAAATTGTCCAAATGAGTATGACCTTCCGTTGGGACTTCCTGCTCTATAGCGCCATGGGCGTATTTGTAGGCTATTATTTTATTTTCCGCCGTAATTTCCGCGATGAATATTATCACTGGCTGTATAATACCTTTTTAATCACCAATGCCTTTTGGGTATTAGTCATTCGTGCCACTTATAGTAACCGCTTTGCTCAGATATCCTGGTTCATCATGCCAGTTATTTTGATATATCCTTTTATGAAACAACGTTTCTGGCAAAGCCACGAAAAAATATTGGGAGCAGCCTTATTAGTTTTTTACGCATTTACATTTTATTATAATATTTTTAAATAATTATTTTCCTTATAATGAACGAGTCAAGAACTCAAAAAACATTATTAAATGCACGAGTTAATTTCATCTTTTATTTTCTAACCCTAATTATATCTTTTGTATCACGAAAGGTATTTCTCAGTAAATTAGGAGATGATTTTATTGGATTAACAGGTACATTAGGAAGTATATTAGGTTTTTTAAATTTAGCAGAATTAGGTATCTCAACCTCCATCGCAGTCCTCCTTTATAAGCCTATTTTTGACAAAAACAGAGAACAAATAAATGAAATCATATCTGTATTCGGATACATGTATGATATCATAGGAAAAATCATATTATTAATTGGAATTATCATATCTTTTTTCCTGCCAATCATATTTGAAAAGACAACTCTCCCTATTAGTATAATCTACTTTGCTTATTATTCTTATTTAACCTCAAGTTTATTAAGCTATTTTATTAATTACAAACAGATTCTACTCGGAGCTGATCAACGAAATTATGTTATTACAGGCTATTATCAGTCATCATTAATTATAAAAAATTTAATCCAACTAATTTTATGCTATTATACTCATAATTATTATTTATGGATAACGATTGAACTCGTTTTTAGTCTTTTCTATAGTTATTTATTGAATTGGAAGATTAATCAAGTTTATCCCTGGTTAAAAGCTGAAATTAAATTAGGTAAAGTATTATTCAAAAAATATCCAGACATTATAATTAAGACTAAACAAGTTTTTGTACAAAGAGTTGCATTTACTATCTTAACTCAAACAACGACACCTCTAATTTATGCCTATTCTACATTACAAAATGTAGCCTTATATGGTAATTATTTGATATTAATTGATCGAGGAGCAAGTTTAATAAATATGACAATGAGTGGAGCAAATGCCGGTATCGGAAATTTGATAGCAGAAGGAAATAAACAACGTATACTTTCTGTTTTTTGGGAATTACGTGCATTTCGCTACTGGGGTGCTTTCATTCTTGTTTTTTCGTTTTATTATTTTATAGAACCATTTATTAAATTATGGCTAGGTGCAGAATATATTATGAACCGTTTTATATTAATAATTATATTAATAAATGTATTCATCGGACAAACTCGCATCGTAGTAATGGGATTTCTAAACGGATATGGGCTATTTAAAGATACCTGGTCACCCATTACTGAAGCTATTCTAAACATAGGTACAGCTATATTACTAGGCAATCATATGGGTATGGAAGGAGTATTGTTAGGTACAACTGTCAGCCTATTTTTTATGATATGTTTATGGAAACCTTATTTCTTATATAAAGAAGGTTTTCAAATGTCTGTTAAAAGTTATTGGATGAATACTTCCATCTATTTCATAGTTTCTGTCAGTGTTTGGCTTTTATTAGATTTTTTATTAACCCCACATCTCCATATTGACCAAATATCTTCATTTACAGATCTCATATTAAACATATTAATACTAATACCTATATATATTATTCTTACATGGATCGGATACTATTGCCTATCTAAAGGAATGAAAGATTTTAGTATTAGATTATTACACGTAATTAAAATAAAATGAAGCCAATTATGAAAAAGCTATTTTTTCTACTTAGCTCAATGAATGTAGGGGGAATTGAAAAAGCTTTCTTAAGCATGCTTCCTTATATACCTAAAGATAAATATGAAATACATTTAGGACTTTTAAATATGAAAGGTGGATTCTTAGAAGACATTCCACAGAATGTAATTATTCATCACATTAACTGTTATAGTAAATACAAAGAAATAATAAATGATCCACCCTTGAAAGTAATTATTCATGAACTAAAAAAGGGACACATTATAAACTCCATCGTACAATTTTGTTTATATATCCATTTCAAATTAACTCAAAACAGATATTTACTTTACAAATATATATTACGCAAAGAGCCAATCTTTCCCATAACATTTGATTTAGCAATAGCTTATGCTGGTCCTTCTCAAGCAATTGATTATTATATTACAAAGAAAATTAAAGCAAACAAAAAATGTGGATGGATTCATTTTGATGTTGAGAAGTTTGGAATTGATAAAGGTATGACTAATATTTTATATCCTGAATATGATAAAATATTTATTGTTTCTCAAACAGCTAAAGATAAGTTTGACAGAATTTTTTCAAAGTTAAGAAATAAGACAGAAGTCTTTTACAATATTGTTTCTCCCGAACAAATTAATCAATTAGCCAATGCAGCTCCAACTTTTAGCGATTCATTTATAGGTAAACGTATTCTTACAGTGGGCAGAATCACCTCAGAAAAAGGTCATGATACCGCAATCAAAGCATTAAAAATATTAATCGATAAAGGCTATAATGTAAAATGGTATTTTGTTGGAGATGGTAAACATAGACAATATTGTGAATTACTAGCCCAGCAACTGACGATACAAAATCATATAGTTTTTTTAGGAGTAGAAAAAAATCCTTATGGTTACATGAGGGATTGTGATATTTATGTTCAACCCTCTCGTCATGAAGGTTATTGCATTACATTAGCGGAAGCAAGAGCATTTGCTTCCCCAATAGTGGCTACCAATTTTGTAGGGGCAAAAGAACAACTAGCTAATAGGAATAACGGAATTGTTACAGGATTTTCAGATGAAGATATCGCAACAGGTATCATACAAGCATTAACAATGAATAAAGAGGAAACTATATCACAAATCCATTCTACAGATATTGATAAATTATTAACTTTATTATAAATGGACATAACAGTATCAATTATAGTACCTGTATACAATATCCTATCATTTCTTGATAAATGCCTTGAAAGTGTATGCAAACAGACCTATAAACAATTAGAAATCATTTTAGTTGATGATGGTTCTACAGATAGCTCTGGAAAGCAATGTGATAAATGGAAGGATATAGACCATAGAATAAAAGTATATCACAAAAAAAATGGTGGTTTATCTGATGCTCGAAATTATGGACTATCAAAAGCTACAGGTTCGTATATAATATACCTAGATGGAGATGATTGGATTGCTACAAATACTGTAGAAAAATTAGTGCATATTGCCCAAGAATATCATGCAGATTTTATACAATCAAGCTACTATTATGCGTATGAGAACTATCTTTTAGTATATGATGAACCTGATAATATAATAGAATACAACAAAGAAAACGCCCTAAAAGAACTCATTTCAAATGGAAGAATAAAAAATTTTGCATGGGGCAGCCTTATTAAAAGAGAGTTAGCCTTACAAGTTCCCTTTATTAAAGGTAAATATTTCGAAGATTCTTTTTGGAAATACCAAATAATGGAACTATCCAACAAGTTTGTTTATGTAGCTACTCCACTTTTCTATTATCGGCAAAGGTCTGAAAGTATATCTGGGAATTTTACATTAAGAAATATTGACCTGCTAATAGGAACAGAAGAAAGATTACAATTTATACAAAAGAATTATCCTAAATTATTTAGTCAAGCATTAAATAATTATTGGAAATCTGCTTTTGATTTCATGTACATAGCAAAACAAAGTAATAGCGAAAATACAAAGAGAATTTACAAAAATTATTTTATTAATCTCAACAACAAATATAAAGGATATTTTAATAAATATTGGTACAAATATATTCACTTAAAAGCAACATATATTTTATATGATAAATGCAATATTTCATACAATATCTTTAACTTGTTCAAACGATGCCTAAATAAGCTAAAAAAACAACCTTACTTAAAAATCTATGTTAACAATCATTGTTCCAATATATAATACAGAAAACTATTTATCCGAATGTATTGATAGTATATTAAATCAAAGTTATAAAGATATAGAATTGATACTGATTAATGATGGATCAACAGACAATTCTAGCTCTATATGTGATGAATATTCAAGCAAAGATAAACGTATAAAGGTTATTCATATTGAAAATAGAGGTGTAAGTTATGCCAGAAATATTGGATTGTCCATAGCTAAAGGTGAATATATAACATTTGTGGATTCCGATGATTTTGTAAGCAATGATATATACTTAGAAAACATCAAAATACTAGAACAAAATTTATCTATTGATTTCATACAAATACCCATTAATGATGAAAAAATAACTCCATGTACCATATCAACTCAGAAAGACTTGTTTGATGCATGGATTTTTTTTAACAAAAAGATTACAAATTATTTTTGTGATAAGATTTTTCGAAGAAAATATTTTGAGGAATTAAGATTCCCATTAAACATGCGATATGAAGATAGATATTTATTTTCTGACATCACTGCTGTCCGGAGAAATTTTACCACAGCGTAAGCTGCCTAGAACCATCACCCTCCGGAACATTAGTAGTGAGG
>ENA-UEYF01001214-UEYF01001214.1-human-gut-metagenome-genome-assembly--contig:-NODE-1214-length-22305-cov-6.415242_pt1 | contig 22305 bp, 19 predicted proteins | sample MGYA00242902_ERZ507920 | MGnify/ENA primary metagenome ERZ507920 (study PRJEB26167, sample SAMN06115402) | human gut metagenome | host: Homo sapiens | place: China:Jiangxi | collected 2016-07-05...
ATATTTACACATCTGAGCCAACAGATCATATAGCGTTTTAACAATGCCCATTATAAGGTGTTTACAATGGGCATTATAAACATGCTTGAATAGGCATTGTAAGCATCTTACAATAGGCATCAAGGTTTTCCGCTGATTATCAAAGCCAAATGCAACGACTTTATTTCTTGAAAACCAGATAAACCGCCGCTACCAAGAATACGAAAGCAAGCGCATGGTTCCATTTAAACGACTCCCCCTTAAAAGCGATGGTACTGAAGGCCACGAATACCACCAACGTAATCACCTCTTGGATCACTTTCAATTGAATCAAGTTGAACGGTCCCCCGTTATCCCGGAAACCGATGCGATTCGCCGGTACTTGGAAACAATACTCAAAAAAAGCGAGAAACCAACTAAACAGGATTACGCCAAACAAAGGAAGATGCTCGAACCAGCTAAACTGTTGCTTCATCTTCAAATGACCATACCAAGCGCATGTCATAAAAATATTAGACACGATCAACAATAAAATTGTATAAACACTTTGCATATTATCTTATTTTTCGAGGTAAATAATCTTCTTGTATATTCGTCATGCTCCCCCAAAGGCTGTAACGAGCCTCCGGATTGATCGCTTCCAGACTTCTCAGCAGCTCTTTCATATCCGAACGACTGGAACCCGACTCATAAGGACAGTTCTTCAATTGTTTCCGGTACCCTTTCCATACGGCGACCTGAATCAACTCCCTCTCTTCCACCAGACACATCGGACGGATAATCTCCATATCAAACTTATCCATTCTCAACCGGGGAGGCATTGTTCCGAAAGCCCCTTGGTGGGTCAGGTTCATCAACAGTGTCTCTAGGATATCATCTTGATGATGCCCTAGCGCAATCTTATTGCATTTATGAGCCTTAGCGATCTCAAACAAAGCTTTCCGGCGAGTCCAAGAGCATAAAAAGCAGGGGGATTTGCGAGTGTCCGTAGAAGGATCGAAACTTGTCTCATGGACAATGAAAGGCAAATCATGCTCCTCTGCGCAACTTCTAAGATATTCCCGATCCGAACAATAAGGGATATTCGTCATCACGATATGTGCTACCACGACCTCAAACCGAGGACAATAGATTTTCGACCTGCGCCCCAGTAAATCCACCAAGGCCAAGGAATCTTTTCCTCCGGACAACCCGACCAAGATCCGGTCGCCATCATTGATCAAGCCATAGTCGAAAATCGCTCTCTTTACCTTATCCTCTATCTTGCGAAACAAACGTTCGTCCTCTGTCAATTTTGCCATATACTTCCTTTACGGGCGCAAAATTATATATTTATCTTTTCGATTTGTATGCCTCTACAAAAATATTCTTATCTTTGAAACTGCATAACTATATAATCTAGAATAGACAAAATGAAACGGTTATCCAAAAAGCTGCTTTATACGCTAGGAGTTACACTCCTATGCGGAGGAATGCAACTACATGCGCAAAGTCTTGATCAGGCAAAAAAATTATATAACGACGGGAAATACGCAGAAGCAAAACCTGTGTTCGAGAAACTAGTGAAACAAGCGCCAAGCAATGCCTCTTACAATCAATGGTATGGTGTTTGCTGTTTCGAGACCGGAGATTTAGCAGGAGCGGAGAAACATCTTAAGGTTGCCGTAAAGCGTAGGGTACAAGACGCTTATCGATACCTTGGAGAAGTATACTACCAGACCTATCGTTTTGACGAAGCCGAGGAGATGTTCGACGAATACATCACCCTCCTAACAAAAAAGAAACAAGATGTGGAGCCTTACCAGATCCGTATGGACTTGGCGAACAAAGCAAGCCGTATGCTTGATAAGGTAGAGAATGTCCAGATTATCGATAGCTTGGTCGTTGATAAAGATGATTTCTTATCAGCCTATACCTTAAGCGAGGAAAGCGGTACGTTGACCACTTACCAAGATTTCTTCCAGACTAACGATCCGGGCAACTCATCGGTATACATGAACCAGAAGGGGGATAAGATTTATTACGCCCACTCGACAGACGGTAACCACAATTGTCTTTTTACCCAATCCAAGCTCATGGATCAATGGGGAGACGAGAAACAGTTACCGATGAATATCAATAGTGACGCCGACGATGGGTATCCATTCGTGCTATCCGATGGCGTAACGATTTATTACGCATCCAAAGGGAACGGCTCTCTGGGCGGATATGATTTATTCGTCACTCGCTACAACATCAATTCCGATACTTATCTTACACCGGAGCAATTGGGCATGCCCTATAACTCCCCGTTTAACGATTATATGATGGTGATCGACGAAGCCAAGCAATTGGGATGGTTCGTTTCCGACCGCTATCAACCGGAAGGAAAAGTCTGCGTATACCTATTCATCCCGAATGACAACCGCGAGCGAGTAGATAGCGAGGATATCGAACTAAAACGTGCCCGGGCCTCTATTGCCTCGATCAAGGATTCATGGAAACCCGGATCGAATTACGAAGAGCTTATTCATTTAGCTCATACCGAGATTCCTTATGGACGTATAGAAATAAAGAAAGATTTCACGTTCCCGATCCATGATGATATCGTTTATTACACCTTAGACGATATCCAAAGTCCGGAAGCGAAGAACTACTACGAGAAAGTAGTTTCCATCCATAGACAGATCAAGGAGCTAAATGAGAAACTAGAGAGTTTACGAGCCAGCTACATCAAAGGGAATAAGGCGAAGCGAGAACAACTGAAGCCTACGATTCTTGATGCGGAAGAAAAGTTAAACAACCTGCTCGCTCAACCGGACGAATGGGAGAAAAAGGCACGTAACGCAGAGATCGTATACCTAAGAAACAACCATAAATAAGAAGAACTATGCTACTGGACATAGCCATCATCGTCTTCCTCATGGTAGCGGCCATCCTACTGATACTGGCTGAGATATTCCTTCTTCCGGGAATAACACTCGCGGGTATAGGCGGGGCTATTTTCGCTATCGGCGGAGTCGTTTTCGCTTATACGGTAGGTATATGGGTAGGGCATCTGACTTTATCCTTATCAATCATTACATTCGGAATAATCTTCGCTTGGTTATTGCGTTCCCGGTCTTTTAACAAGATCGCTTTAAAGACAGATATCGATTCCAAGCTGATATCCAGCAGGGATCTCGGAATAGAACCCGGAGACGAGGGGATCACGCTCTCACGCTTAGCCCCTATCGGCAAGGCCCGGATTAAAGGTATTAACGTGGAAGCGAAATCTCAAGACGAATTAATCGATGAGAACACGCCGATCGTAGTGATCAGGGTAGACAGTTACAACGTAATTGTCCGTCCTAAAGAAGAAACAAATATTCACGCTTAATTTTATATATATGGAAATAACCTTTTTGCCACTTATCCTATTGGGGGCCGCAGTACTTCTGCTGGCAATCTTTTTCTATTATGTGCCGTTCCTGTTATGGATCTCGGCCAAAGTATCGGGAGTCAATATCTCCTTGATCCAGTTATTCTTGATGCGTATCCGAAAGGTTCCTCCCTACATCATCACTCGTGCGATGATCGAAGCGCATAAGGCAGGAATAAAGACGCTTACACGCGACGAGCTGGAAGCGCACTATTTAGCGGGTGGACATGTCGAGAAAGTAGTGCATGCGCTGGTTTCCGCGTCAAAAGCGAATATCGACCTTCCTTTCCAGATGGCTACCGCTATCGACTTGGCCGGACGTGACGTATTCGAGGCTGTACAAATGTCGGTAAATCCGAAAGTGATCGATACCCCTCCGGTAACAGCGGTAGCAAAAGACGGAATCCAGTTAATCGCCAAGGCACGTGTCACCGTTCGTGCGAATATCAAGCAATTAGTGGGTGGTGCCGGAGAAGAGACGATCTTAGCCCGTGTAGGTGAAGGTATCGTATCTTCCATTGGTTCATCCGAAAGCCATAAGACCGTATTGGAAAATCCGGATTCCATCTCGAAATTAGTGCTTCGCAAAGGGCTTGACGCCGGAACAGCTTTCGAAATCCTTTCCATCGATATCGCCGATATCGATATAGGTAAGAACATCGGCGCTTTCTTGCAAATGGATCAAGCTCAAGCGGATAAGAATATCGCTCAGGCGAAAGCCGAGGAACGCCGTGCGATGGCTGTCGCCCTCGAGCAAGAGATGAAGGCGAAAGCACAAGAAGCCCGTGCCAAGGTGATCGAGGCAGAAGCGGAAGTTCCCAAGGCAATGGCAGACGCTTTCCGCACAGGAAACCTAGGCGTAATGGACTATTACAAGATGAAGAACATCGAGGCGGACACTTCTATGCGTGAAGCGATAGCTAAACCGGCCGGTACTCCATCAAAACCATTAAAGGACTAAAATAGTTATATACATGGAACTATCTCCAAGGGCAGGGTCGCACCTTGCCCTTTTATGATTAAAAGTAAACTTAATTAGCTGATCGAATATGAGAACAATCCCCGCTTCAGAATTAGCGATCCATTCAGATGGTAGTGTTTTCCACCTGCATTTAAAACCAGAACAACTCGCGGATCGTGTGGTACTTGTTGGTGATCCCGCACGAGTTACAACCGTCGCTTCCTATTTTGAGTCTCAGGAATGTGAGGTTTCCAGCCGGGAGTTTCATACCATCACGGGCCAATACAAGGGAAAACGTATCACGGTTGTATCCCATGGCATCGGTACAGATAATATTGATATCGTATTAAATGAGTTGGACGCTCTCGCTAATATTGACTTCTCAACCCGTACGATCAAGCCGGAATTCAAGCAACTTTCCCTAGTTCGTATCGGGACTTCCGGAGGGTTACAGCCATTTGTCCCGATTGGGACTTACGTAGCTGCGGAGAAATCGATCGGATTCGATGGAGTCATTTATTTCTACGCAAATAGTAATTCCGTTCGTGACGCAGACTTGGAATCTGAATTAATAAAACAGCTTGATTGGCGGCTTAGCGGCATATGGCCTTATGTCGTATCGGCAGATCCATCGTTGATCGAGCAAATCACCCGTAATGATATTATCCGGGGAACGACTATCGCGGCCAATGGCTTCTACGGGCCGCAAGGGCGCGAGCTCCGATTGCCCTTGACTGATCCGGAATTGAACCGGAAAATAGAGGCTTTCGAGTACAACGGGCGAAAGATTACGAACTTCGAGATGGAGAGCTCCTCTTTAGCTGGTCTGGCCGCTCTCATGGGACACCGGGCAATGACCGTATGTTGTATTATCGCCGGACGTGTGGATAATCATATGAATACGGATTATAAAGGTTCTTTGGAGGAACTGATTGAAACTGTATTAGACCGTATATAATAATATCAAGACTATGAAGTGGGATCATTCACTAATCGATACGTTGGAATGGGGGAATCAGATCTCCCATAAGGAAGATAAAATAAAGATAGCGGACCTTATCGCATCTAAAGTCGAAAACGGACAAGTCATAGGTGTTGGCTCCGGTTCTACCTCCTATCTAGCGTTGATTCGCATAGCCGAACGTATCCGGACGGAACGTCTTTCCATCTTGGCGATCCCCACTTCATTAGAAATCCGGATGACTTGCGCCCAGCTAGGCATTCCGGTTACCAGCCTGTTTTCCCACAAGCCGGACTGGACCTTCGATGGGGCTGATGAAGTAGATTCCCACTTTAACTTGATCAAAGGGCGTGGAGGCGCCATGTTCAAGGAAAAGCTATTAATCAGCTCCAGTCCGCAGACCTATATACTGGTCGATCCTTCCAAGAAAGTGGAGAGGCTGGGAGCTAAATTCCCGATCCCGATAGAGATTTTCCCGGAAGCTCTCACCTATGTAGAGGACAGACTCCAGCGTTTGAATCCCGGTGAGATAAAACTTCGTATGGGGCAAGGTAAGGATGGACCGATCATTACCGAGAATGGCAATATGATCCTAGACGTATGGATGGACTATATCCCTGAAAATACAGAATCCACTCTCAAGTCGATTACGGGCGTACTCGAGAGTGGACTCTTTATGAACTATAAGGTAGAAGTATTAGGGCTTACTTCATGAATCCTTGTTGTTTCAATACCTTCAAGAGTACCTCGGAGAAATGTTCACTATTTTTCTTCGTATAGCGTACGTCCGTAAAGACCTGCGCCAGTGTTTCCTTATTATTCTCCCTTACAAACTGCTTATTCACCTCTAATGCCTCTTTCTCACTATACAAGGCATCGATGGAAGCCGGAGTAAAGTCCGTATAAGTCTCGTTTTGTACCACAGCCGCCAATGGTAAACGTTCAACTTGAGCGGGTATAGGCTCTGCCGGATAACCCACCGTAACCGTAACGATCGGGACAACCAGACGGGGAAGAGAAAGCGCCTCAATGATCTGGTCCGCATTATAAGCCGTCGTACCCAGATAGCAAATGCCTAAGCCTTTTTCCTCAGCGGCATTGCAGAAACTCTGGGCGAACAACATCGCATCTATCGTCGAAGCGATAAACGTTTGTAAATTATCGAATCCGGCCTCCGCTTTCCTGCACTCCGCCCATTTCACGAAACGGTTCGCATCCGCACAAAAAGTAAGTACCACCGGGGCTCCCGTAATCATTGGTTGGTTAAAATGAGCCGGAGCCAGTTTCTCCTTGTTCGCAGGGTCGCGGGTAACCACGACACTATACAATTGCATATTTCCTGTATTCGAGGCACGAGTAGCCACTTCCAATAATTCATTCAGCAAAGACTCCGGGATATCCTGATCCGTATATTTACGGATACTTCTTCTATTCTTCATGCATTCTAACATAGCAATCCTATTTTTAAATTCTCAATAACTAAATCCTAATATCCATGCCGGCATACGGTTAAACACGCTTTTCGGTAACCCGTAGATAGCCGCATAAGCCATAAAGACTTTCTGCTTGGCCGGAGTGGTTCCCAGTTGGTCTGCCGAGTAATAAATAAGCCTCACATCATGAAAAAAACGCAACAGGCTATCGCTTTGCTGACGAAGCATATTTGTCTTACGGGTTACATCAATCGATTTCGGACGTAAAGGAGCCGACTCAGCCACCATCATAAAATATTTTTGAGCTCGTTCCAGATTACTCATCGAAATAGAAACCACCGAAGGCAAATCCCGGCAAATCTCTTTTCTCACTAATTCTTGCAGACGGAAATAATACATATCCGGGTCTTGCCAATAAAAAGGATAACATCCATGTTCCAGATAGTTCCGGTAAATCGGCACAATATTCATCTCCGCATTGATCTCCTTCACCAAATCATGATGGTTCGCTAAGATATCCTCCAACGGAATGGGATCTTTATCCAGAATGCTTTCGTAAGAAAGGAATTCACGGAACGACATCGGATGCATGGTATAAAAAGCAGCCTCATGCCTTAACCCGTTCCGCACCTCTGTCTGCGAGTACAAAGAAGTGGTAGCGAAAACAATCTTTAAGGCGGGGTTGGCATCCAATAAAGTTGAGACCTCTTCCATCCAGCCCGAATAGAAATGGATCTCATCCAAAAACAAATAATGCCCCCCGGCTTGCAGGAACTCCTTAACCGCATCGGTCAATGAATGTGTCTCAAACCAGAAATCATCCAGATTCACATACAGGGCTTCCCGCGAATCTTCAAATTTCAACTTAATATGCTGTAACAACAAGGTAGTCTTACCAACCCCTCGAGAGCCGAAGATGCCGATTAACCGATCCTCCCACTCTATCCGTGCATGCAAATAACGCAGGAATGTACAATTTATTCCTTTCAACAATAGCTGATGATTCCGCTGAAGCAAGTCCATATACAAATCTGTTTTACGCGAATATAAAAAATGTTCCGTGTTTTTCGTACCTTTGTCAACACTAAACCAATAAAAAGATGAATACATCCAAAGTCTACTTTACTAATTTACGCACGACCCCCAGCAGCAACCTGCTGGATAAGATGGAACGTCTGGTAAAACGTGCCGGTATCGCCAATATCGACTTCAAAAATCAATTTGTAGCCATTAAGATCCACTTTGGCGAACCGGGGAATTTGGCATACATTCGTCCTAATTACGCCGCTCGCTTGGTAAGCCTGTTACGTGAATTAGGCGCGAAACCGTTCCTTACCGATTGTAACACCTTATACTCGGGCCGTCGCTCCAACGCTGTCGATCATCTTCAAAGCGCCATGGAAAATGGGTTCAATCCCATGTCCGCCGGTTGCAACGTTATCATCGCCGATGGCGTGAAAGGTACGGACTACCGGGAAATCGAGATCGACGGGCAATATTGCAAGGCCCCGAAAATAGGTGCCGCTATCGCCGATGCCGATATCATCATTTCCATGAACCATTTCAAAGGTCACGAGCAAGCCGGTTTCGGCGGTGCGCTGAAAAACCTCGGGATGGGATGCGCCAGCGTAGGCGGTAAACTGGAATTACATTGCGCCTCACAACCCCGTATCGATACGGAGGCTTGTAAAGGCTGTAACATCTGTGTAAAGCACTGTGCTCACGATGCCATCCATTTGAATAACAACCGAAAGGCCGAAATTGATTACGAGCGTTGTGTAGGTTGCGGGCAATGTGTGGCTCTTTGCCAGTACGACGGTGCCGTAATGGGCGAAGGTGATACTTCCGAGCGATTGAATTACAAGATCGACGAGTACACGAAAGCCGTATTAGCAGACAAGCCTCATTTCCATGTTAGTTTTATCATGAACGTATCTCCGGAATGCGATTGCTGGAATCATAACGATGCCGCCATCATCCCCGATTTGGGTATCGCCGCATCTTTCGATCCGGTGGCCTTGGATAAGGCTTGCGCCGATATGGTTATCAACGTTCCTATCATCGGAGGTAATAAATTAGCCGAGACTCATCCTCACGAACACCTTGAGGGAGAGGATAAATTCCATTTGATTCATCCGGATACGAACTGGCAAGCCGGCCTACGTTATGCGGAGGAAATCGGACTGGGTTCTCAAGCATATGAATTAATAACAGTTTAATAGACGGAATGAGTACAATTTGCGCTATATCTACAGCTCCGGGAGTAGGAGGAATCGCAGTGATTCGTGTCTCCGGGCCGGATGCTTTCAAGATTTGTGATCGGATATTCCGGCCGAAGAAGGCAGGTAAGAGTTTATCTACCCAAAAGGCTTATACCTTAACGTATGGTTCCATCGTCGGTAACAATGACGAAACCATAGATGAGGTGATCGCCGCTGTTTTCCGTGCCCCCCATTCTTTCACGGGGGAAGATACGGTGGAAATCACCTGCCACGGCTCGACGTATATCCAACAACAAATCCTGCAATCCCTTATCTCCAGCGGATGCCGTATAGCGCAACCGGGTGAATATACGCAACGTGCTTTCATGAATGGCAAGATGGACCTTAGCCAAGCGGAGGCCGTTGCGGATTTAATCGCCTCCACTTCGGCTGGTCAACATCGTTTGGCTCTAAGCCAGATGCGAGGTGGTTTCAGTAGGGAACTCGCCGAACTTCGGAACCAACTGCTCCATTTCACCTCTCTCATGGAGCTGGAACTGGATTTCAGTGACCATGAGGAATTGGAGTTCGCTGATCGTAGCGAGCTTCGCACGCTTGCGGATCATATCGAACAGGTCATCTCCAAACTCGCCCAATCTTTCAGCGTAGGTAACGCGATCAAAAACGGTATTCCCGTCGCCATCATCGGTGAGACGAACGCCGGCAAATCTACTTTACTAAACGCCTTGTTGAACGAGGATAAAGCGATCGTCAGCGACATCCACGGAACGACCCGTGACGTTATCGAGGATACGATCAATATCAACGGCCAGCTCTTCCGTTTCATCGACACCGCCGGTATCCGTGAAACAAGCGATACGATCGAAGCTCTTGGTATTGAACGTAGTTTCAAGGCTCTAGACCAAGCGCAAATCGTCATCCTCATGTACGACTTAACCCGTGACCTCAAGGATTTCGAGGCTTTCTATCAAGAAATAGCTCCGAGATTAACGAATAAGTCTGTTATCTTAGCGATGAACAAATGCGATGTATTACCCACATCCTCTCTCCCAACCTTCTCTTTCCCCACCGAAGGCTGGCATCAAATCGCTATTTCCGCCAAAGGCAAGCTGCATATCGCAGAGCTACAACAACTCCTCACGGAAGTCTCTTCCATCCCCACCCTCCACCAAAGCGACATCATCGTAACGAATGCCCGCCACTTCGAGGCGCTTACGCATGCGCTGGAAGCTATACATAGGGTACAAGAAGGTTTGAACTCCAGCCTTTCCGGGGATTTCATCTCGCAAGATTTACGGGAGTGTATATTCCATTTATCGGATATCGTAGGAGAGGTTACGACAGATCAGGTGTTGGGGAATATATTTCAGCATTTTTGCATCGGGAAATGACGGCTTGTAAGTAGCCATAAGCAACCATAGCCAATTAGAAGAAAGTCGCTGATAACCAGCGGCTTTTCTTTTTATATGGTTTTCAGTCAAATCTGACTGGTTGCGGATTTCCAGCATTATTTTGTACCATAATTCTACCGCCGAACAATTAAGCGGACACTTCGCACTCATCATAGCGACATCTTGGACACGATGTGAGATGCTATGAGAATGAGCGGAACCGCTATAGAAGACACAGTGTGAGACGCTGTGAGAAATTGTGAGACGCGTTGAGACGAAATCGACGAAATTAAAGGCGACTAATATATGGAGGTACAAAGAAAATGCCAGTGGTGCGGCAAACCATTTATAGCACACACGATGGTAACACGTTATTGCAGTAAATCGTGCAATGAAAAAGCGTACAAAGAGAAGAAGCGGAAGCAGAGGTTACAGGAATACGAGGAACGGCAAAATGAGCAGCCTATGCAGGAAGTCGGTATCGTGGGAAGCAAATTGTATCTCTCCCCTGCCGAAGCCGCTACCCTTTTAGGTATCAGCCGTGCGACCATCTATCGCCACATGGCTGTCGGAATCATCCGGGCTTTACAACTTCGTGGGCGTACTATTATCCGCAAGTCTGACATTGAAAAGATGTTCGACAACGCACCCGGCTACAAGAAGCGCAGCTATGGACGGAAGCAGACTGCACTCTATTACACCACGAATGAGGTATTGGAGAAATACCAAATCCAGAAGAAAACCCTCTACCGCAGATGCAAGCTGTATAACATTCCGAAGATTGAGGAGGGCAATCGAGTGTTCTACAACCGTAGTCTTATAGACAAATACTTTGCAGATCTTGCCGAGGATATCAATCCAGCAAGCTATTATACGCCGGAGCAGGTCATGGTGAAATATAATATGAGCCGCAATGCAGTTGTCACCTTTGCCATGCGACACAATATCCCCCGAATTAACCGCCACCATGAGGTATATTATTCCCGTGCCCATATAGATGCGATTAAAGAAAAGCAGGAGAAGCTGAATCCCGACTATTATACCTACGATGAAATCACCGAGAAATACGGACTTACCAAGATTAATATCAGCTACTATGTCAACAAGTACGACATCAAGCGGTTCAAGCAAGGAAGCCGGACAATGGTGCTCTGTTCGGAGTTTGACAAAGTCTATATTGAGCATCGTGATGGAACATATACGCCCAAGAAACGGGAAAAGAAAAGCGACCAGCCGAAAGAGACTTTTGTAATCCCTGAAGGCTATTACTCATCCGAGCAAATTGCAACGACCTATCAGATGAACAAGAAAACCATTTGCAGACTGTGCCGTGAAAACGGCATCCCTAAAATCAGTCATGGTGGGTTCAACTATTACGAACAACTGTCAGTTGACCGATTCTTTGCCAAGTACAAAGCGGCTGACAATATCAAGGAATGGATTGGTGCGGAGCAAATGGAAGAAATCTACGGCATGAGCAAAGATGCCCGATGTTCGTTTGTGCATCGCCATAAAATCCCCTCCCGTGTCGTTTATGGCAAAGTCCAGTATTCAAAAGACCATATCGACATCATCAAAAACGGAGGCTTTGACCAACTGGAAAAGTATTACAGCGTAACCGAAGCGATGGAAAAATACGGCATTCGCAGGGATGATGTCTACAATTATGCGAGATACAACAGCATACGGAAGATGCACCACGGCAAGTCGATGTTCCTGCTGAAAGAGGATTTTGACAAGGTTATGGCTGAAAAATCCGGCATCTGAGAATTATTCCGCACAGACAAGAATCATTTTCAGCAATGGCAGTCATCAGCATTGTTTCATTGTATTGGTTTGCAACAGATTAATCACCAATTATAATATTTATCATTATGCACGAATGTAAAACTGTAACATTGAGGACAAGACCTCTAAAGAAAAACATGTTGTCGTTCTATCTGGATTATTATCCCGGTTATCGCGACAAAGAGAGTATGAAGGTAATCCGTCATGAATCTTTGGGCATCTACATTTATGCCAATCCAAAGAACCAACGGGAACAGAACTTCAATGCCGTCATGTCGGAAAAAGCGGAAGCCATCCGATGCAGACGTTTTGAATCCATCGTCAATGAACGGTATGATTTCTTTGACAAGATGAAAGGAGATTTCCTTGCCTATTATAAAAAGACACTCCGCAAACACGACCAGAAATGGGAGTTTGTCTATCTGCATTTCTGCAATTTCGTGGGTGGTAAATGCTCATTCGAGGAGATTGATGTGGACTTATGCAACAAGTTCAGGGAGTATCTGCTCAATGCGAAGCAACTGAGACGTTCGGAGCGTCCCATATCACGCAATTCAGCCGTGGGCTACTGGTCCACATTCAGAGGATTCCTCAAAATACTCTATCGCAACAAGTTGATTCATTCCAATGTAAACGATTTCTTGGAGAAAATAGAGCCGGAAGATGTGGTCAAAGACTATCTCAGCGTAGAAGAACTGTACAGATTGGCAGAAACACCTTGCAAGATACCAGTACTGAAAACCGCCTCGTTGTTCTCTTGCCTGACAAGTTTGAGAATAAGCGATATTCTCACATTGCGGTGGGAAGAAATCGTTGACTTTGCAGCCGGAGGCAAATGCGTATATACTGTCACTCAAAAGACAAAGACAGAAGATATTATCCCTATAAGTGACGAGGCCTTGCAATTAATCGGCTATTCACCGGAAAAGACAGGACTGGTATTCAATGGACTGAAAAGATGCTGGACACAGTACCCCATGAAAGAGTGGATTCGAACTGCCGGTATCACCAAAAACATCACGTTCCACTCGTACCGGAGAACATTTGCCACCTTGCAGGCGGCTGCCGGAACTGACATCCGGACCATTCAAAGTATCATGGCGCACAAGAGCATCACCACAACCCAACGATACATGAAAGTGGTGGATAGCAACAAGCGAAAAGCCAGCAATAAAATCTCCCTGATTCGTAAGAGCTAACGGGCATAAACACCGCTTTTTATATGGTTAGAGTATGATTTCTGAGTATGATTCATATTCTAACCATAATTATTTATAAATATCTGTCCAACAACCATTAGTATTTATGGTTATATGGAAATTAGTGCTGAACTTTACACCATAAAACAGTAAACAATCACAACTATATGGAGAATAATGTACAAGTTCAGAAAACAGCGGACATCAGTAGTCTGGTTGGTGTGGTAATCGTTTCACTCTCGGCACTCACCGCATACAATCTTGGTGAAAAGTTCAATCACTATATCCTGTTTGATGTCACCATTTTTATTATTTCTTTGGTAATGCTCATTTTGACCTTTGCCGTATTCCGCAAAGTAATGGCAGGACTTTATAAGAGTATTTCAAATAGTGCTATAAATGAGCAAGTACAAAGTAATTGTTCGCAAGAGGTTAGCTCAGATAATTCTATAACAGAGATTCAACCGGTTATACTGGAACAAATGCCTGACAGTTTGAAGAAATATGAGAGCATTCTCGTGGAAGAGCAGCTGAAAGAGGTGAAACGGAAAAGGGATACCATGATAGCCATCCGTGAATATGTGGTGGAAAAGACCTCGAAATATCTGTCAAAAGAGAATATCAGCACGTTATTCCACAATATCGAGTTTCTTGCCGAAAATCGGGTGACAGACTGCCAGCCAATCCATTCAACGAAAGAATCAAAACTCAGTTCTCCATCTTTAAGACATTTGGCTTGGAATATCGGAGAACGGCTTGGAGTCTCCCGCCGCGACAGGGCGGTATTTATCAAATCATCTTTCCCTTATGAATTGCGAAACGCTGATATAGAATATCTGGAAGCCAATTTGCGTGTTAATGCCCAATGCGACATCCCTATTGACGTGCCGGACAAAGGAGATTTCCGCTTTCATAACAATACTTGAGAATTAAACCATGCAGACGGTAATCATTCTTCCGGCTGACGAATTTCTGCAAAATTTCATTCTGTTGGTTTGCAGCATATTAATTTAAATTATTGATGATATGACTGCAACTGAGTTGACTTTTAACGACCTGCCGAAAGCGGTAGGCGAACTATGCGAGCGAATCGCAAGTATGGAAAATTTGCTTAGGGACAATCTTAACCGTCAAAGCGAACCAAAGGAGAATCTGCACGTGCCTATGACGGTACAGGAAGCCTGTACTTATCTGAAAATGCCGGTCTCCACCTTTTATTACAAGATAAAGAAGGACAGCATTCCGGTAATCAAACAAGGAAAGCACCTTTATATCTATCGTGACGAGCTTGACAAATGGCTGGAAGCATCACGCAAAACGTCAGTACCTCTCACATACGATGAGGAAAACGAAGCGATGTATGCCTCACATCGTCGCAAGCCTAACCCTAAAAACTGGTGAATATGGAAACAACAGCACCCATTGAAGATCTTGCTCAGGTCACAATGAGATGGCAAGATACCATGCTCAGCTTGGAAAAGGAGTACGAGCAGGAGCCGGAAGTTCTGAAAATAGGCGGAGTGCCTGTCGGGACATTGGGAAATTTCAGCGCATCCATAGGCAAGGCTAAAAGCAAAAAGACTTTCAATGTGTCTGCTATGGTGGCAGCTGCTTTGTCCGGAAAGGAAGTCCTTAACTACACAACGGACTTCCCAGAAGGAAAGAACCGCATCCTTTACATTGACACCGAACAGAGTCAGAACCATTGTATGATTGTGATGCATCGTATCATGCAAATGGCAGAGTTGCCGTCCAATGAGGATTGCGGCCGTTTCTATTTTCTCGCTCTACGCAAGTTCAATCCGAAGGAGCGTTTGGCCATCATAGACGATGCCATCAGTCAGATTGAGGGTCTCGGCTTCGTGGTAATTGACGGAATACGCGACTTGGTTTATGACATCAATTCTCCGAGTGAAGCCACATGTGTAATCTCCAAACTTATGCAGTGGACTGACGAATACCAGATTCATCTTCATACCATCCTTCACCAGAACAAAAGCGATGAAAATGCCCGTGGACACATTGGCACGGAAATCAACAACAAGGCTGAGACTGTCATCCAAATCGAGAAGGACAAGGACGACAGCAACATCAGCAAAGTGGAAAGTGTGCATACCCGTTCCAAGGACTTCCTGCCATTCGCATTCTGTATCAATGACCAATCACTTCCCGAACTTCTGCCGGACTATGTGCCGACAAAGAAGAGCGCAGGTCGTCCCAAACAGGAACCGTTCTCCCCTTATAAGGATATCCACGAAGCCATCCATCGCAAAGCTCTCGAACTGGCTTTTGACGGCAAAGAGACTATTTCGGGATATAAGGCTCTGGAAGAAGAACTGACCACTGCCTACGAACTGGCAGGAACAAAATTGAATCACAACAAGATTGTGGAGATAATAAAGTTCCTCACAAACAAACGAATGGTAGTTCAGGAAAGCCGTGGCATTTATCGGTTCATGCCGGATTATCACTACTAATCCCCAACTTGACTTTATTCTAAAAGTGTCTATTCGGGATAAGTCAAAGTTTAAGCGCAACGACTGGTTTCATGATAATTCACGGAACTGGTCGCTGCCATTGACTGGGCTTGCCCGTTGTACGGACATTATCTTATATGGGTAGCCTAATCCCCCAAGCAACCAATCGGTCGTTTGAGAGTGCCAAATCCTTCAGCAAGCTGATTAATGAGAAAAAGGCGTTATTTGGACATTTTTTCTTCTCGCCAGCTCCTGTACGCCTTTCTCGACAAAAAGCGAAATTTGCATGCTTAATTGCACCCTGGGCTTGCCCATTATACAACATTTATTGAGGTAGGGTAACTCAATACCCCAAGCGATAAATCGCTCGTGAGATGTTGCCAATCTCCAGCAAGCAGGATTGAACTTTATAGCAATTATGGAGTTCGTTTTCACTCCATGTGCATCGTATTTTTGGAGTGTCGTCTAACACCTCTGTAGCCTCCGTTTGACAACGGTCACAGACAAGCATATTTCAGTAGTTCTTTTACGAACTCTTTTATGAACCCTACTGGTTCTTTTATGAACTCTTTTGTGAACTCTATTCTTGCTTTTAAGTGGTATCCTGGAGTAACGTCGGCCACCATAAATGCAGATACTAGATGATGAATACAGAACTATTGTCCGAACACTTGCCAATTTAACGACATGAATCTGCCATATCCCAAAGGCAATTTTGCCAACCTCAAAATGACATTATAATTATTCAATATCTAATGCAGGAAGACTATTATCTTCAAATCTATCAAAGTCAGATTGGAAAAGACGATCTTGAATGATCCTGTACTTTTCAAACTCTGATTCAGCAAACTTCTTGGCATATTCAGCAGAAACCTGTCCGTTATCTTGTAATAACGGGCTCCCAAATAAATTAATGAACTTATCTATTCGCTTTGCCCAATCTTCCATTGTCATAGGTATATGACGCATAGCCATACTTTCTGCCATATCAAGGGACGCATTGACTATCCTGCCCATTTCTTCCAATTCTTTTTCTCGCAAATAGTTCTTTGCAACAGACACATCGGTCTTGACAATTTTTCCAGTCGGAGCATTCTCCCAAGTGGTCAAACCCATGTGTTCTTTATCTGCATTGGCCCGTTCTACAATCAGTTCCGCAGCAGTATGTCCATGCACAGCATAGTGCATTTTGTTCTGTACCTTCTTGAAGAAAAGACGTGTTGTCGGAGCATCCTTGTTATAGTCTATAGCCGTAGCATAAATATCGGTCAGTTTCTGATAAAAACGACGCTCACTCAGCCTTATCTCCCTTATTTCGGCCAACAAATGCTCGAAGTAATCCACACCTAAGAAAGCCCCGTTCTCCATTCGCTTATGATCAAGCACATATCCACGGATGGCAAACTGACGAAGCACAAACGTACACCACTGACGGAACTGTGTGGCACGAACAGAATTGACTCGATATCCGACACTGATAATGGCATCGAGATTATAGAATGCCGTATCGTAATTCTTGCCATCCGAAGCAGTTGTTTCCATTTTGGAAATAACTGATTTTCCGTCCAACTCACCACTCTCAAAAATATTTTTAAGGTGCTTACTGATTGCTGGTACTCCTACATCAAAAAGCTGCGCCATCGCCTTTTGTGTTGCCCAAATGGTCTCATCCTTATACATCACCTGAATCCCATCCTCCTTGCCTTCAAGCATGAAGATAAGAAACTCTGCCGCACTATTTCGTATTTCTATGTTTTTTGCCATAACAAAATCATTTAAATTGTGACAATGGTTCACAAAACATTTTGTTAACGACTCTATCACGCATTAACTTCATGTCCGTAAAATTACGACATATATTTTGTGCGATTTCCAGATAGTTATCTGAACCATCATCTTTTTGGTAATAATATGGCTTTATTGAAACACAGTTTTTATGTTCAAACAAGGTGTTTAACAGCGTTCGGTCTGAGTTGCCACAAGAATGCCCCATGATATAAACTTGATATGGAGCAGATTCAATGAACTGAAGCAAATTACGATATTTTCCCGACTCTAAATACTTTATAGATTTGATGTGTCTTAAGCACTCATTATTTGATTGTTTAAGGAAATCTTTATAATCCTCATCAAGTTCATCACCATAGCCAAATATTATGCTATCGGGATTATTCAAGTCTCCATGAATATGATTTGTAGATGCAACTTTCAGATACCCATACTTGTCTGCTACTTCAGTATAATTAAAACTAAGTAGCATAATATTCTCAGGAATTATTAAATCCTTTAGGTAAATTTCATCTATCTCTGACGAGCTCACAAATTGCTTTCTGAGCTGTTTGATATCCTCTGCCATAAAGTGCCTGTCGCTACCTTCAAAACCATATCTACAAAGCAACTGTTGGTACACATTGTCTTGTTGGATTAGATAATCTACATAGTCATAGTAAACCTGTAATTGCGAAATACTAATATCATCTTTACGAATATTTCCATAAATTTGACGTAGTATTTCCGCATTGCACTTTATATTATCAGTTGTGATAGAAGAAAGATATTCAGCTAAAAGTTCTTGAATATAATGTAGCTGTTTATTGATTTCTGAAATTGCATAATCACAGTTGTCTGGACTTACAATCAAGTTTCGCAATAAATCATAATATTCCTTTTCTATGTCAACCCACCCTTTAGTTTCAATACAAGTACATATATTCTGAAAAAACGGAGACAACGAAAACTCATAAGATTTTGAATCATTGGCAATACTATCAATAATCTCTTTACCGGACGGTTTGTTAATAAACTTAGGAAGACAAAATGCAAAGACATTCCAACAGCGATTATCATTGTCTGAAGTAATTTTGATAGAACAAAGGCAATCCTCTGATATAGATGTAAGATTTCCTGCAAAAGAATTTACTCGTTTCTCCCAATACCAGTTTATAAAATTTTCATATTTAGTAGGAAGTCCATGTGCCAAGTCAAAGCCGTTTCCAATAAGTACTATTCTATTCATTACTGTTACTTCCTTTATTGAGGATTTTTTATGTCTAAAATAAAAATCCTAGTTAATCGTTCTGTATTTATTTGGTTCATACTACGGTTCTGCCACCATTGATGAATAAGAATCATAGTCAATAGCATAAGGGCGAGGCCGACTGTGCCGTTTGAAACTTTCAGCCTGTTCCAAAATCTCCTTGAACACCTCATCACGAATTTTAGGTGGATATCCTGCACGAGCTAACAGGACAATTACATTCATCTTCAATGTCGCCCGAAGGTCAGGACGGTTTAACCAATCTGAAACATCCGACTGTTCCTCTACCATCGTTTTAATTTGCTTAGCCAACTCTGTCAATTTCTCATTCGAGAAATTTTCAATGAAATCGTATTTTACCGCCACAGATTTCAGAATATCAAAGAAAGCCTTCTCTTCAAATGATAGCCCTATAGAATTGCCGGCAGTACGTTCATTTGCCACATCCTCCATAAGTCTAACCATCTCTCCAACGACATCATCAATCACATCGTTGGCAAGTGCAGCATCATCAGAACGGTCATTGTATTTTTTGACAATATCTTCCAAGCGTTTCGTGAAATCTATGCCTTTTTGCCTGTTGATTTTCCGAAACGATTCAATAACCTGTTTCAAAAGTTGCTCCATCAACTTGACTTTGGTGTTTTTGTAGGGAATTTGGTCAAGACGTTGCATATATTCCGATGAAAGAAGGTCTATTTCTTCATCGGCAGCAACACCGATTTTAGTCACCTCTTCCACCGCTTCGGACATCAAGGCATCTTTCAACATTTCGCTCACACGCTTATTCATCTTGACAGCATCCGGTGCATTATCTCTCGTCAGTTTAGAGATTATGGAACGGATGGCCAACATAAAATGAATATCGTTGTCTTCCGCCTCTGTCAGATGTTCTGAGTTGCAGCATATATCATACGCACCTTTCATCTTTTTACAGTGTCGCATAAAACGAGTTTCAAGTTCTTTGGTATGTTGAATATATTCTGCTCCCGTTTGAAGAATGCCTAACTGTTCAAGAGGCGTTCCAATAAAATAGCCAGACCAGTCAAAAGCATGAAACATCCGCTTAATCACATCCAATTCGTCCTTAACAACTTTTACCGCTTCTTCAACAGTTTCGAGATCCGGGCCATCGACATCTCCATTTCCACCATATTGATGAAGAGCCTCGTTCATCTGCTGCTTTATGCCGAGATAATCAACCACAAGCCCTTTCTCTTTTCCGGGATAAACACGATTAACACGAGATATGGTCTGAATCAACGTGTGCATTTGTAAAGGTTTGAAGCAGTACATCGTATCAAGGCTCGGTACGTCAAAGCCAGTTATCCACATATCCACAACAATCGCAATCTTAAAATTGCTTTTCTCTTCTTTGAACTGTTTGTCCAACGTTTTCCGGTATTCATCATTGCCGAGCAGATTATAAAGTTCGTCAGAATCATTATCCTTGTCGCGAGTGATGACCATAGCAATACGCGGCATCGGCTTGATTTCTTTGCGTTCCTTCTCCGAAAGAGTTTCCCCTTCAATACATTCTTTGATTTCCGCCCATTCCGGTCGTAAATGGATAATCGCCTGATAGAGGTTCCAAGCAATGGAACGACTGCTACACACAATCATAGCTTTACCCAACACCGTCGAACCTTCCTCAATCCGCTTTTCGTAGTGTTCCACTATATCTTGGGCAATTTTGGCAAGCAAATCAGGGTCATTCAGGATAACATCAATCCGAGTCATCATTTTCTTGCTCTCCTCTATCTGATAGTCACTTGATCCTTCTTGCTTACATTGGTCATAGAAAAGCTCTATTTCCTTCACCTTAACCGAGTCAATCATGATTTTAGCAGCACGACCTTCATAGACTATCTTACGAGTGATCTCATCCGCAACCGCTTCGGTCATGGTGTAACGGTCTACAATCGGACCAAACACATCCAGCGTATTATCAAGCGGTGTTCCCGTAAATCCTACGTATGTAGCATTCGGAAGAGAATCGCGCAGATACTTGGCAAAACCATAGTGATGCTTTACACCCTTTTCCGTTATAGTTGTTTTCTGCCCTAAACCGGCTTGTGAACGATGAGCCTCATCAGATATACAGATAATGTTTGCACGATTGCTCAATAAGCCTGTGCTTTCCTCGAACTTCTGAATCGTTGTCAGATAAACGCCTCCGGCAGTACGCTTTTCAAGGTGTTCTTTAAGTTTCTCCCGACTTTCTACTTGAACGATTGTCTTGTCTCCAATGAATTTGGTAGCATTTAAAAACGACTTAGACAACTGATCATCAAGGTCTGTACGGTCTGTTATCAGAACAATGGTAGGACTGCTCAATTTTTTGGAACGCATCAGTTGTCGGGCAAGAAATAACATGGTGTACGACTTACCGCACCCTGTAGCTCCGAAGTATGTGCCCCCTTTTCCATCACCATCAGGATTCAAGCGTGAATGTTTCAGAATGTTATTGAACAGTTGAGTGGTAGCAAAATACTGCGGATAGCGGCACACGATTTTATCCTCGTCCTTGGGAGTATCTGGCAAATAGATAAAGTTATGCAATACATCAAGCAGGCGTTCCTTTCTGAACAATCCGCGCATCATCGTGAACATAGTATCAAAAGCACCATCAAGAATAGAATCCGTAGCTTCCACCTTATGCCATCCGTAAAAGAACTCATATGGTGCAAAAAGTGAACCGACTTTATTGTTCACACCATCGCTGATTACTACAAACGCATTATAGCGGAACAATTTAGGTATGTCACGCCTATAACGTACCGTCAGTTGCTTGAAAGCGTTTTCTATTGTGGTATTTTGCTTGATGGCATTTTTAAATTCAAGTACCACCAAAGGCAGACCATTAACAAATACAATACCGTCAGGAATGCGATGATGCTCACCGTCAATGACAAGCTGATTGACGAACTTAAATATATTATTCTTTCCCAACTCATTATTATCCACCTCTGTATAATCAATGGGATAGATATGAAGATTTGGTAACTTAGGATTGGTTCGTTTCAACGAAAAACCTTCTTGCAGAAGTCGCAACGCTTCTACATTCTCTGCATATACACCACCCCCATCTGAAGTTTCCAATCTGGCGATTACCCGATTGATTTCATCCTCGGTGATATGGTCGGTTTTATATTTTTTCCGCAGATAAAAGCGCAAATCATCGTAGAGAATAACGTCTCGTGTATCACGCAGAATGCATTCTCCATACACATAGTCGTAACCCTCTTTTTGGAAAAGCTCGACAAATGCTTGCTCTAATTGTGATTCGTGGAATGAAGACATTATCTTTTTCTCCTTTTCTTTTTAGGCTTTGTTGCAAGATTTGCTTTGTATTTAGCAACACAGTCGTTTATAAAAATATCCTTACCATGCTTTTTATTAAAAACTTTATTCAATATGCAAAGTTACGGAATAGATTTGGCAAAAGAGAAATTTG
>ENA-UEYF01001216-UEYF01001216.1-human-gut-metagenome-genome-assembly--contig:-NODE-1216-length-22265-cov-4.679016_pt1 | contig 22265 bp, 34 predicted proteins | sample MGYA00242902_ERZ507920 | MGnify/ENA primary metagenome ERZ507920 (study PRJEB26167, sample SAMN06115402) | human gut metagenome | host: Homo sapiens | place: China:Jiangxi | collected 2016-07-05...
CAACTGACTTATTAGGCGATTGATACGGACGCTGATAGTCTTCCTCTCCAAGGTCCTACGCAGGTCCTCATGCATCGCCTGATTAACCTTCTCATAGAATTCGCCCACTGAACCAGGCTCTCCTGTTTTTGCTGCATTACAACTGGCAAGGTAAAGCTGCGCTATCAAGACTCGCATTTTTTCCGGCGCATGCAATACTGCCGCCGAGTAGGTACTCGCATACGAAATGCCAGCATCCATTTCGGCGTCCGATAAATCATCGGGATTCTTGGTATGCTCTTTTCCAACGCTCAATAAGAAACGCTGACTTTCCGTAAGAAAATCGCCGTATGCTTTCAGCTTAGCGTTGTAGCGCAGTTGACGCGCCTCAAAATCGATCCGCTTACTTGCGGCGTAATTCGTAATACAGCCGCCGATGATCGTACCGAAAAGCGCAGATGCGGCAGGTATCCATACCGATAGATCAGCCACAATTTTTCCCCTCTTCAATCAATGAAATTGCCCCATACGGAGCGGCTGGCGCTCACACGTCGTGTGTCAGGAGTTCGACTCTCCTGCGCTCCATCCATATATTTTGCTTATGGTATAAACACCCATTTCAAAAATACCATGACAAACCGCAAAAATCAAGAGAGAAAGGAAGGAACAAAATTGGTCAAACTCCGTATCAAAGAACTCCGCCAAAAGAAGGGCATGAGCCAGACCGACCTTGCCAAGGCGATGAACATTTCCCCTGTCGCCGTCAGCAGATGGGAGCTCGGCTTCACCCTGCCTACCACCGACAAGCTGCCGCAGCTCGCAATGCTGCTCGGCGTTGATGTCAGTGCACTCTTCGCCGTCGAAACTCCGAGCAGACTGCCCGAAACACTGAGTTAGGAGGATAGCATCATGCCGAGAACAAACTTGGGTCGAAATATCGCCAATGAGAAGATCGTTGCTCTGATCTGGGGCACTGCCGCGGCAGCCGGCCTGACGACTGAAGAGCTCGGGGCGAAAGCTAAGATCTCCCGCTCCAGGATCTATGCCCGCAAAAACAAGCCGGAGGATCTCACTCTGTGCGAGCTGCGCAGCATCGGCCGCGCGCTGAACATCCCCATCGATGAGCTGCGCGAAGCCATCCGCTACTAAAAGCATATCACGAAAGGAGCTGTAAATCCATGTATCCCGAGTACCCGAATTTATACCAAAGGGCAAGAAAGGCTACCTATTTTTCGCAGGAAGAGGCAGCCGAGCTACTTGGACTTTCCGCAGAAAGTATGAAACAATATGAGAGCGGACGCCGCACGCCGTCCGATGACACCGTGCACCGCATGGCCGAGCTCTACAACCTCCCCTGGCTCGAGCTGGAGCATGCAAAAGCGACCGACAGGTTGGGCGTGCTGCCCGACGTACATATCCAGCCGTTACCGACAGCCAGCATTACCCTTGCCAACCGCTTCCGGCGGGCATCCGACCAGATCTACACGCTGCTCGAAATCGCCGAGGACGGCATCATCGACGAGCGCGAGCGCCCCGAGTTTGACGCCATCGTCGCTGATCTGCGCGAGACCATCGCTGCGGCCTATCAGGTCATCTATGCTGACGGCGCAAAAAAAGAACGCCCCGACGTTGGCGCGTCGAAGCGTTCTGTGCTCTCAGGAAAACCTGAAAACGATTGCAAAAATAGTATATCACACTCGCGTGGAAATGCAAGCCCCGTTTTATCAAAGGGGGTGTATGCACGATGAGCGGCATGACTCTTTTCTTCGTGGTCGTCGGCGTGAGTGTGACGGTGACAAAGCTCTTTGACTTTGTCGAATACATCGGTGGAGGGAATGCTTATGGCAAAAGAAAATCGAGAAAAACATATCTATGATGGGACGACCTCTCCCCTACCGTCCAGTGCCGAGGCACAGCAGCGCGTGGAGGACTATGTCGGCTTGTGCGAGCGCCTGATCACCTGCTGCGAGAGCGTGACGCTCAATCCCATCAAAACGGGGGTGCAGACATGAGCGAAGGGATCATCAAATCCGGACGCAAGCAGAGCTTCACCGTGCTTTACAAATCCGCCATTGAGGACAAGCGCCTGCCGCTGGATGCGCGCGGGCTGCTTGCCATTATGGTCGGATTGCCGGAGGGGTGGCAATACTCGGTCAAGGGCCTCGCGGCCTATGTGGGCGTGAGCAAAGACACGATCCGCAGGCTGCTCGGCAAGCTCGAAGAAGTTGGTTATCTCACCCGCGAGCAGACGCACGACGAAAACGGCCATTTTGCCGGAAACGTCTACGTTTTGCAGGATGAAGCGCCACCGTTGTCGGGAAACACCGACAACGGTGAAACCCGACAACGGGAAAAACCGTCATCGGGTTTTCCGACCCAAATAAATAATAAACTAATCAAAGAAGAAAAGAAACAAACCCCTATAGCCCCCGCGGAGGTCGAAAAGCGAGTTGCAGAATACTGCGGCGGCGACGAGGAGCTGCGCGAGGCGATTATGGGGCTGCTGGAAAACCGGACGAAGCTGAACCGGCAGAAGACCGTGAAGACCGAGCGCGCCATGAACGGTATCCTCCGCAAGCTGGACGAGCTGTCCGGTGGGCGACGCGAGATGAAGCTCGCGCTGCTGGATAAGGCTACGACGAGCAACTGGCTCACCGTCTACGAGCTCAAGCCGGATGAGATTCCGACCGTCAGGACAGAGGGCAGCGCGTCGCTGCCGCTCGGCTGGGGGGTGTGAGCATGGCAAACACGACGAAGGTGCAGCCCGGGCTGGAAGCTGAGACTGCGGTCATCGGAGCATTGATCTATGCCCCCGAGATCGTCAAGGATGTGCTCTTCGCTGTCCGCGAGCAGGACTTCGGCATCGAGATCAACCGGAAGATCTTTCGCGCGGCGCGGGATCTGTACCTGCGGGCTAAGCCGGTAACGGCGGTGACGATCCGCGATAAGGTAGGCCAAGAATCGAGTGATTATCTCGCGCAGCTCTATCAACTCACGACGACCAGCGCCAACTGGCGCGAGTATGCCGCCATCATGGCCGAGCAGGCCAGCATGCGGCGCATGCAGGAGATTGCGATGCAGGTGGCCGCAGCCGGCACGGCGCAGGAGTGCCGCGAGCTGGCGGCGAAGCTCCAGCAGGAGCAGAGCGGCGGGCGTCAGATCACGGCCTACACGATGGAGGACATGATCCAGGACTTCGCGGCGCGGCAGACAGCCAAAGATCCGGTGCGGTACGTCCGCTATGGTCTCGCCGAGGTGGACGCCGGTACATACACGCAGCCGGGCGATGTGGTCATCATCGGCGGGTACCCGAGCGACGGCAAGACGGCGCTGGCCCTCCAGATGGCGCTGCGGATGGCGCGGGAGTGGCGTGTGGGCTTCTTTTCACTCGAGACCGACCGGCGCAAGGTGACGGACCGTGTGGTCGCCGCGCTCAACGATATCAGCTTTACGGCCATCAAGCGGCGCGAGCTGACGGACAAGGACTGGGAGCGATTCGCGGCCAAGAGCGCCGCAGCCTCCGCGCTCAAGTTTACGCTGATCGAGGCCGCGGGATGGAGCGTGAGCGACATCACGAGCGCTGCCGAGGCCTACGACTTCGACGTGGTCGTCATCGACTACGTGCAGCTGATCCGGCCAAGCTCGACGCGCATCATGCGCAGCGAGCAGGTAGCGGAGATCTCCCGCGAGCTGCACGCCTTCGCCCAGAGCCGCAAAAAGCTCGTGATCGAGCTGGCGCAGCTGACGCGCGAGGATCGCGCCGTGACGCCCAAAAAGGGCAAGCCGCAGCAGAATGAGCCGCGTATGAGCGACCTCAAGGAGTCCGGCCAGCTGGAGCAGGACGCGGACATGATCTTCATGATCTACCGCCCCGTCGAGGGCGGGGACTATAACCCAACAACGTCCCGATTTCTGCGGATCGTGAAGAACAAAGAGGGCCTGCTGCTGCGGACGCTGCTGTGGTTCGATGGCGACAAGCAGACCTTTACGCCGATGACGATGACATCGGCACGCGAGGTCGAGGAAGACAAGAAACTCGTCGAGCGGAATGCTCGCAATGAGCGCATGAGCGGCGCAAAGCGCCGGTAGAGAAAGGAGAAACATCATGCCGTATATTGGACAGCCAATCGCCTGGACGCCCTGCGCGTACTGCAATCTGGACGGCAAAGAGAACCCCAAGAGCACGAGAGAGCGGAAGAAGGTGCGCGGCAGGATCGTGTGGATCAACGAGCTGCACCATTTCTTTCTGGTGGAGGCGCAGGTCTTCGGGTACACGATGCGCGAGTGCTTCAAATTTTGAGGGCGGCGCATGAGAAAGAAAGTCAACAGCAAGTGCTACATGTGCGAGCGCCGTCATCCGGCGTGTCAGGACAAATGCCCTGACTATCTCGCGTGGAAAGCGAACCTTGATGCGACAAACGCGAAGATCAAAGACGAGAAAAAGAAATTTGAGGATATGGGCAGCTACCAGTACGAGACGGCAAAGCGGCTGCGCAAATCGAAATAACAGGAGGACAAAATGAAAACGATTGCGATTATGAACTACAAGGGCGGCGTCGGCAAGACGGTCACGACGATCAACTTCGCTGCCGAGCTCGCGGCCGCGGGCAAAAGCGTCATCGTGATGGACGCAGATGGGCAGTGCAACCTGAGCGACATTTTTCGCGCGGACACGCTCCACGGCGGCACGACCTACGAGGTGCTGACTGGCGAGACCGGCTGCTGCTGGGATGAGCTGGTGCAGGACACGCCCGTCGAGGGCGTGAAGATCGTGCCGGCCAGCGCGGAGCTGCCGAAGGCGGACATTGCCGCCCTGACCGGCGAGCGGCTGGCAAAAAACGGCATCCGTGATTTTTGCCTTGCCGTGGCAGAGGATGAGGGCGCAGACTATATCCTCATCGACTGCCCGACCGCCTACAATGCGGCCACGGTGGCGGCACTGGGCGCTGCAGATGAGATCATCATTCCCGTCGAGCTGGAGGGCTTTTCGCTCCACGGCGCGGGCGAGATCCGCAGTCAGGTCGCCAACATGCGCACGGTCAATCCACGGCTGCGTATCGCGGGCGCGCTGATCACCAAGCGGCGCGGTACGCGCATCCAGGAGGCCGCAGAGCAGGCCTTGCGCGTGAGCGGCATTCCGGCATTTGAGGCAGCAATCCCGCTGCGGGCTTCCGTGCCGGCAAGCATGTCCAACCTCAACGCGAGCAAGACGCTGAGAGGATATGCGCCAAAGGATGCCGCGACAAAGGCGTATCACGATTTTACGCGGGAGTATCTGAGCAAGGGAGGCGCGGTCAATGGCTAAGGGAAAGTTTGACATGAGCGAGTTTCTCGCGCCGGTTGAGGGCGTACCCGAATCGGACACGACGCGGGAGATCGCGGTTGACGACATCCTTGACAACCCGCTGAACTTTTATCCGAGACCGGACAACGGAAAGCTCGCCGAGCTGATGGAATCTATTCAGGCAAACGGCCTGCTGGAGCCTCCAACCGTAGTGCCCGCGGGGGAAGGAAAGTACCGGCTGATCTCCGGTCATAGCCGGATGAACGCAGTGCGGCTGCTGTCAGCCCATAAGGACACCGCTGTTGCCGAGCGGTTCCAGCGCGTCCTGTGTCGGGTTTTACCGAGCATGACGACTGAGCAGGAAGAGTGCGCGGTGATCGAGGCGAACCGACAGCGCGTGAAGTCTCCTGCATTGCTGGCAGAAGAGGCAGAGCGCTTGACGAAAATCTACATCAAGCGCCGCGAGGCAGGAGAAGAACTGCCGGGACGCATTCGAGACCGCGTAGCCGAGGCGATGCAGGTCAACAAGACCAAACTCGCCAACCTGAGCGCGATCAAGCGCGGGCTCAAGGTCCCGGGGATCGTGCGCAAGTGGGAGGCGGGCGACATCCCGGAGGCGGCCGCGCTGGAAATCGCCCGCATGGATGACAATACGCAGTATCGGCTGCTGGACTGGGTGATCGACAATCGCCGGAGCTACACGATCAAGGACGTGCAGGAGTTCGTCAAGAGCCGTGAGGCGGGCGTGCAGGCGTCGGAGGACGAAAAGTACATTGAGCTGTTGACATACATGCGCGATAGCCTCGAACAGACCTTGCGGGACTGTGCCGATCGGCAATCCGGTATTCTGGCTTTGAAAACCAGATTCCGGTGGGCCGGCGGCGGGTCGAGCGAGGGTGGATTTGATGGGACCTCTAAGGGGTTGGAGCTATACGGCAAGGATGGAAAGCGCATTCTGCGTCCGTGGGCAACCGTGTGGGATATGCTCGCCGCCATGCGGCTGCAGGACGGCCCATCGCCAAGCAGCAAAACGGCAAAGGCAACCGTTGAGCAAAGGTGTGGCGAAGGTAAAACGCCGCTTTCGCTCGTGTGGCATGAGTCGGGCGTTAAACCGCCGGAGGGCGCGCACATCGTTTTTATCGACGAAAACGGAGTAGCAGACGAGGACGTATACGTCAACGGCAGGCTGAAAAGCGGATGGGCCGATTGGGATGAGGTCGTTCTCTGGACGCTGTACCCGGACGATCCCGCACAGCCCGAGACGGTGAGCTCGCCGGAATGGTTGCCGCTGGACGCAGAGCATTGGCCGGAGGAAGGCGCGTTGGTCGTGCTGAGCTATCCGACAGGGCTGGGCGGCAGCGCTTACTTGACGGCGCGGTGCTGCGGGAGCGTGAGCGACCAGTACCCGTTTATTTCGACCGATGCAGGGATCTCGGTGCAGGATATTGTCGAGTGCAAGTGCGACAGCTGGCTGCTGATCAGCGAGAGACAGAGAGGAGAAAACAAATGATCCACTACAAAATCGAAGACGGGCAGATACTAGAAATGAATGTTAGAGGCTCGCTCAAAGAGAATCTTGCAGATGCGGCAATGCTGGCAAATGGCATTTATAGCATGCTCGCAAAAAGCAGGCCGGATGTAGCAGAGGTTTTTCGGTTGGCGTTATCAGCGGGGATGCTTTCGGACTCAGCGATATGGAAAAAGCAAGACTATGATGGCATTGCCATTGGCCAGGAGGTCAAATGAAGCGATCCGGATATTTGCAGCAGAGAGACGGGAGAACGCAAGTGCTGCTGGACATGATGCAGCGGACGATGAAGCAGTACATGCTGGACACGCTGCTGATCACGATGCACGAGGACTTTGGCTGGGGCTATGACCGCCTCAGCCGCCTCGCGGAAAAGTGGGGCGAGACATATGACGTCTATTTCCCAGCGATGCAGAGCACCGACGAGTCGGACGTCTACCAGGAGAGACTTGACCGGGCGACGCTCAGATATATCGGGGATAACCAGTTTTACTCATTTGCAGAGCGCTATCCGGAGATCAAGCAATTAGGCTATGGGCCGAGGAGGGAAAAATGAAAAACGAAGAGATCGTGAAGACGCTGAGAAGATGCGACGTAAAGCATTGTGCTGGATGCCCTTTGCTGAGCAAAGAGGGGTGCATAATGGCCCTAAAGGATGAGGCTGCGGATCTGATCGAGAAGTTAGTTGACCGCTGCGCGCGGTATGCCGAGGAGATCGCGGTGCTGCAGGAGCGGGAGAAGTGGGTGCCGGTGACGGAACGGCTGCCGGATCAGTGCATGGATATCTTGGTTGGTTACCGGGATGGACATATCTTAATGGGGACGGTCATGTGCGATGATTGGATCGAGGAGGATCTTGAGGACGGAAAAATCACACACTGGAGGCCGCTGCCGGATGGTCCGGAGGTTGAGTAATGGAGCGACTGACAAGAAGGACTAACGGCGTTGTGGTCTACATTGGCGCGAAAAATCCTTACTCGACCGGGCAGATTCCTTGCGAGGTTGAACCCGCAGGTGTCCGAGAGATGATGGACCGCCTCGCCGCCTACGAGGACACGGGGCGGACTCCGGAAGAAGTAACCGCGTTGGGAAACCTGTTTGATTACGCGCTGGAAGAATCGAAAACGCTGACGGAGCAGCTTGCATTGCTCAATCGCTTGCGCGAACTGGCCGAGGCCGACAAGGACGGTCGGCTGGTGGTGTCGCCGTGCAAGCCGGGAGATACGGTGTGGGTGACTGGCCGTGACAATGTGCCGCGAGAAATGGAGCTTGAAGCCCCGGACATTAGAGCTGTTTGCACGGATGAGGATAATCTGTGTATGTCAACGTGCAATCGTAAGCCGGACGGGTTCTGCGCGTATCGTCTGCGTAATGATGGTGCTGACATCGGCAAGACCGTATTCCTCACCCGCGAGGAGGCGGAGAAAGCATTGGAGGCGATGAAGAATGAGATTCCTGGTGACGCTGGCGCTTGATGCGCCGGATGATGCGGATCCGCAGGGGATCAAGGAAAAAGTAGCGATGGACTTTGAAAAGTACGGCGGCGTGCGCGTGGTCAAGGTCGAGCGCGTGGAAGAGTATCAACAAATGACAATGGAAGGAGATTGACATGCAAAAAATCAACCTGAAGAAGACCACGAAGGAACAAATGCTCAACATGTTGGAAACGGCGTGGCAGGCCAACGCAGGGGCCGACGAGGAGATCGCCGCGCTAAGTAAACGAATTGAAGAACAGAACGACGCGCTTGCCAAGTGTGTTGCCGAGAAAAATGAGTTGCGCGATCAAGCGCGAGACGCAACGGGTAATGCAGAATACTGGCATGGTCGGTTTAACAACGCCTTCAACGTTACAGAGGTACAGCGCCAAAGGATAAAGGAAGACGCTGATGAGCTGCGCCGTGAGCGCGTAAATGTTGAGACGATGACCGATCAAAGAAACGCGGCGATTGCGGAAAGCAAGGACCTGCGCACAAAGCTCGCCGATACTGAGGCGGCGCTTGGGCGGGCGAACGCGGAGGCGTCGCGGCTGACGCATGATTTGACAGTTGCGAAAAATGTGGGTGTGCAGTACGCATCGGCATTTAAGTATGCCGTGGAGCATCCGTTTGAAAACTTGTGGAAGTGGGTCGAGAGAAAGCTGCGGTGGGCCGAATGAAAAGGAAACGTATGATTAAGTTGCTGATGAGCGTTGGCTTTGATAGAAATGCTGCAGTGCGGGAGGCAGACGCGTGCGACGGAAGAACTTCGCATATACGAATTATGAACAGATTATGCGTTGAACTTTTGCGGATTTACTACAAGCAGCTGAAAAATACCGTTATTGAGGGCGATATGACCGGCGCTGTTTCCGGAATGTTGGGAAGTCATCTGTATGGATGAATATTGCATCGTAAAGCAGCGGGCGGGCCCTTTGGTCAAGGTGTTTTCGACGGATCGTGCGTGCTTTTTGCGGAAGAACGGCGAGTGCATCCGTTCCCGCTGCGGGCCGGCAATGAGCCGCACGACCGTCGACAAGCTGGAGCTGCGGCTTGCGCTCTTTGAATACGACGGCGTTTTCCACTCGCTGACGTTCGCGCCGGAGAATCTACCGGCGAATCGAAAAGAGGTACAACAGATCTGGAACACCTACCTCAAGCGCCTCAAGCGCTGGGGCAGCGGCAAGCCGGTCGACTACGTCTATCGCATCGAGGGGCTGCATGACAGCCTGCACATTCACGTTTTTCTGCGCAACAGCGAGTATCCTGCGGTGCTCGTGCGGCGACTGTGGGACTGGGGCGAGGCCTACGATGTACCATACACAAAAAAGAAGATCCTGCAAGAGGACGCCTACCGCAGGCTCGCCCGATATTTTACCAAAGAGCGGCCGGAGGTCGGGCAGCACCCATGGGGGCCGTCGCGGACGCTCAAGCCCAAAGTGCCGCTGCCAGAGGTCAAGACCAGCAAGACCGGCCGTATCTACGTCCCGCGGGATGCGGTCATCTTGCCGCTCGAGTACAACGAGGCAAAAAGCGACTGGGGCGTGTACTCATACAGCAAGTATTTGAGCTACTAAAAATAGTGCTTTTATTTTAGATATTGATTTCTTATTCTTGAAACCTTATGAATATTTACGGACAAACCAGAGAAAGTGGGGAAAAGGCATTGCAAACCGAAGCGAAAACTGCTAAACTGGACACAAAGAACGGATGGCTCCTTTGCCCGCGATGCGGTCGAGGAAAAGTCCTTCGGCTCAATCCCGAGACCCGAGCGCGGTCGCTGACCGTGTACTGCAAGGTCTGCGGAAAAGAGTCTATCGTGAATATCGACGAGTGCCTGTGCCTGAGAGCCTGCGCCACATGATCTGCGAGAGCAGTTTGTGTCGGCGCAGGCTTTTTTGTTTTTCCGGAGGTGATAGCCCGTGAGCGAGAAGCCACTGCGACCGTGCCGATATCCGGGATGCTACGAGCTCGTGAGCGACGGATACTGCGCAAAGCATCAACCGCCGAAGCGGTCAGGACAGCGCAGCGCTGAGGCCGAGTCCTGGCGCTGGATGTACTTCACCGATGAGTGGCGCAAGGATCTCCGCCCGACGCAGTTAATGCGTGAGCCATTCTGCCGCGAGTGTGCCAGAGCCGGCAGGCGCGTCCGTGCTACCGACGTCGACCACATCGTCGACCACAAGGGCGACTGGGCTGTGTTCTGTGACCGCGGCAATCTCGAGAGCCTGTGTCACAGCTGCCACAGCCGCAAGACAGCGCGGGAAATGTACGAAAACCGCAGGCGCTCGAAGCCTCGCCGCGCAGGCTTGAGGCGGTAGGCTTGGGCGCTCGGGCGCGTCGCAGGAGCGTCGCGCGGGGATTCCTTGCGAAGGGGTGGCCGGGGTTTTGAAGTTTCGACGAAGCGTGCCATAACCGCGAGGCCTCCTGCGAACGAGAAATTTTCCCCACGGGGAACAACGAGAAGGAAGTGAGAACATGAGCGGAAAGAGACAGCCGACAGCGCTGGTGGAGGCTAATGGCCGGAAACACCTGACGCAGGCCGAAGCTGACGAACGGCGTGATCGCGAGATCTACATGCCGCCGGCAGACGAAGTCACTCCGCCCAAGTGGCTGCCAAAACGACTTCGGCCGGAATACTGCGAGATCGGAGAGATGCTCAACGGCGCCGGCCTGTATGCCGAGCTCGACCGCGATGTTCTCGGGCAGTATTTTCTTTGCCGCGAGCGCTGGACCAAAGCCGACAAGAAAGCGGCAGCGGCCATCAGCAAGAACGACGAAAAGCTCGCCAAGGAATGGACGAGCATCCAGGGCGCTTATTTCAAGCAGGCGCGCCAGTGTGCCGAGGCGATGGGGCTCTCCGTCACCTCTCGCTGCCGGATCGTTGTTCCGACCGCAGTTGTCAACGCGGCGGGCGCAGCTGCCAGCGACCAGGGCGGGACGGATGAGTTCACCGAAATGCTCCGTCGCCGTCAAGACAGTGCCCTAAGCAGGAGCGCAAGCGGTGGCTGAGCGATACGACCAGACCGCCGGGCAGTTTGTCTGTGACTTTATCAGCCGGCTGCCGACGACCGATACCGGCAAACTTTTCAACCTGTATGACTGGCAGCGCAGTGCTTTGATGGAATTTTACGGAACGCTCGTATCCGATTCAGACACCAAGGACCTCCCTGCCCCGATTAATGCGGACTGGCTGCGAAAATACTGGTATCTCTATCTTGAGATCCCCAAGAAAAATGGCAAAAGCGAGCTTGCGGCCGCGCTGGGGCTCTATCACCTGTTTGCCGACGGCGAACTGAATGCCGAGGTCTATATCTGCGCGGCGGACAAGGAAAACGCCTCGATCGTCTACAATGCGGCGGTCTTCATGGCGACGAGCGCGCCGTGGACAGCAAAAATGGTCGCACGCGGCGAGCTGAAGATCACCGAGAGCCGCAAGCGCATCGAGTACCGCCGCCGGATCAAGACCGGTAACGGCGGATATAAGTGGGTCACCATCGGCGTGATGCAGGTGCTTTCCGCCGAGGCATACAGCAAGCACGGCTACAAGCCGAGCTGCGTGATTTTTGATGAGCTGCACGCCCAGCCGTCCCGCGAGCTATGGGATATCATGACCGGCGCAGCCGGCGCTTCCCGCCGTCAACCGGTATGGATCGTGCTGACAACAGCTGGTGATGACCCGGATCGCGGCAGCATTGGCTGGGAGATCCATGATAAGGCTGTCGCGATCCGCGACGCCCGGCAGCTGCGCCGCATCCAGGAGGAAGGTGGTGACGCGCGCAAGGTCCTCTCGTTAAGGCATGCCGCGGATGAGGACCTTGCCGACGCGGAGCAGGAGCTTCTTGAGCGCGATGAGGAAAACTGGCTGCCGATCCTGTACGGTCTGACGGCATTTTTCGGTGATGATCCGGATGACCTCGAAAAAATCGACATTTGGGACGAAAGCCTGTGGAAATTGTGCAATCCCTCGCTGGGCAAGCATCTGAGCATGCGCAACGTCCGCATGGAGGCCATGGCGGCCCAAAAAAGCGAGGCTGCTGAGCGGCTTTTCCGCTGGCTGCGCCTGAATCAGTGGATCACGACGAAAGCGGTCGGCTGGATCTCGCTCAACCTGTATGACAAAACACAGTGGGGGCCGAGCAAGAAGGCCGCGCGAGAGGAATTCCTGCATCAGCTGGACGGCATGATCTGCTACGGAGGCGTCGACTTGTCAACGAGCCGCGACCTGACAGCATTTGTGCTGCTCTTCCCTCCCCAGCCCGGGCTTGACACTGCCGTGATCTGGCCCTATGGCATCTGGAGGCCGGAAGCAACGGTCGACGAAGCCGAAAAACGGGACCATGTCCCCTACCGGGACTGGGCGCGAGCCGGATTTTTGACACTGTGTCCCGGCACGGTGAACGATTATGACGATATTGAGGCCCGTATCCGCGAGGCGCGCGAGCGATTCGACTTGCGCATGATCGGATTTGACCCGTATCTGAGCCGAACCATCACGCAGAGGCTCTCCCCTATCGTCAACACCATTGAGATCCCGCAGGATTTGAAGAATATGAGTCCCGCGATGAAGGAAATGGACGACATGATGCAGCGGCATACGCTGCTGCATGTGCACAATACGTGTTTCCGCTGGACGTTTGGCAATGTCCGGTGCCACGAGGACGGAAACGGCAATATCAAACCGCTGAAAAACCGCTCGATTGGGCGCATCGACCCGACGGTCGCCAGCATCATCGTGATGGCGGTGTGGATGATTGCAAAAAATCAAAAGCACGACCTCGCCGAGGCTGTCAGCCAGCCGGGATTCAGTTTGTAAGGATGAGAGAATGAGAAAATATGCTGCTGCGGCGCAATGCGCCGCTCTGGTGCTCGGATGTGCGCTGATTGCACTGGGTGCCGGTATGATCTACGTTCCGGCCGGAGTGATCACAGCAGGTCTCCTGCTTGTTGCGGGCGCTGTGCTCGACGGTTATGACGATACCGATGAGGAAGGGAATGACGAATCTGAATGAGCGTTATTAAAGGGCTCCGCGCAGCTACCGCACGGTCGCCTACCACCAGAAAAGCTGTCACAGTCGGTACACTTGCCTCTACCGGCGGCCTGGCCGCTGGCGAAGATGTGCAGAGCGTGGCAAGAAAGCTGAGCGCCGTGGATCGCTGTATTGAGATCCTGAGCGACAGCATGGCGAAGCTCCCGAGCTTTGTGATTGATAACCGCAGCCGTGAGCGTTTATCGCACGATATTCTGTATCTGCTCAATGTCCGCCCGAACGAGGCAATGACGCCGTTTGTGCGCAAAAAGGTACTGGAGACCAGCCGTCTGGAAGGAGGCAATGGGTATGACTGGATCATCCGTGATCCGTCGACCGGTCTGCCAAAGGAGCTTATTCCCGTGCCCTGGCAGCTCGTACAGCAGTGGCACGACGAGATCGGGCGCATCTGGTACGACATCACGCATCCTCTCACTGGCGAACTGATGCGACTGCCGAATGAAGATGTCTGCCACTATAAGAACGCCACGCGGAACGGACTGAAAGGCATCGGAACGCTGTCGCGCGCGGAAGACGTCATTGCCGCGGCGCGCGCAGCGCAGCAGTACGACGCTTCGTATTATCAAAATGGCGGGCAGCCCGGCGGCGTGCTGGAGACTGACGCCGATCTCCGCGGTTACGCCAAGAATGAGCACGGCAGTGTGCTGACACGTCCTGACGGTTCTCCTGTCACGCTGAAAGATCAGCTGCGCAGCGAATGGGAGAAGGTTCATTTGGGGCCAAGCAATGCGCATCGCACGGCGATCCTTGATCTTGGCCTCAAATACACGAGCATCGCCAGCTCGAACCGCGACGCGCAGTTTGTGGAAAACAAGGAGATCTCCGTCAAGGACATTGCCCGCTACTTCGGTGTCCCGCTGTACAAGCTGAACGAGGGCAAGCAGGCCTACGGTTCCAATGAGCAAAACGCTATCGAATATGTCGTTGGTACGCTCCACCCGATTGTGACGCAGTACGAAGAAGAACAGACCTATAAACTGCTGACCGACAGTGAGCTGAAAAAGGGACTTGAGATCCGCATCAACATGATGGCGGAGCTCAAGGGCGACACATCCAGCCGCGCCACATGGTACCGTGCGATGAGCGAACTGAGCGTTTTCTCGCCGGACGATATTGCCGCGCTGGAAGATCTTCCGAATGTCCCCGGCGGCAGTCGACGCCGGGCAAGTCTCAGCTACGTGCCGCTTGATCTGTGGCCGGAACTGAGCAAGCAAAGACACGGCGGCATGGTCGCCGGAGAGGAGTAACCCATGGAAATGATCTACAAGTCTGCAAGGCTTGAAAAGCAGGCTTTGAGCGAAAGAGAGCTTGCACTCATCAACAAGCAGTCCCTTCGGGAGCTGAGTGCAGACGAAGTGTTCGCCTTCCGCCTGGCAGCCTGCGATAACCAGGTAGACCGCGACAACGAGAGGTTCACCGAAAACACACTGGAGCAGCTCGCAAAGCTGTACATCGGCAAGACGGTGCTGCTTGATCACGACTGGAGCGCCAAGTCGCAGACAGCGCGCATCTACAACGCTTATGTGAGCAGTGAGGGCGACATCAAACGCCTGATTCTCTGCTGCTACACCGTGCGCACAGAATCAATGGCAGACACGATCTCTGCCATTGAGGGCGGCATTTTACGCGAATGCAGCGTCGGTTGCACGGTGCAGCACGTGCTTTGCTCCATCTGCGGCGCAGATCAGCGCACGACGCTCTGCCAACACCGTGGCGGCCATGAATACGACGGCAAGATTTGCCATTTTGACCTTGTCGATGCTTGTGAAGCGTATGAGGTCAGCCTTGTGGCTGTCCCTGCGCAGCCGGAAGCCGGTGTCGTTAAAGCGAAGCGCTATGGCGGTACCGAGGGAAAAGAACCCCATGCGCCGGGCGGCGCAGACGATAAAGAGCGCTGGCAGGACGAAGCCGCGCTCGCGCTTGAAAAAATGAGATTTTAAGGAGGATACATCATGCGCAGAAAGTACAATGACCTGCTGGCGAAGCGCGCCGGCATGCTGACGGAGGCCGAAACGCTGCTGAAAGACGGCAAGCGCGAGGACTACAAGTCCAAGATGGCCGAGATCGGCAACATCAACGACGAGATCACGGAGGTCAAGGCCCTCATCGACGAACAGGACCGCCAGTTTCTGGAGCGCAAAGACGATCCGGGCGAAGAAAAGGACAAGGCCGCCGAGCGCGGCAATATCCTGATGAAGGGCGGCAGCATCGCCCTGAGCGCGCAGGAAGTGCGCAAGGGTCTGTATCTCGCCAGCAAATCCGTCACGCTGGCGACCACCACGCTGGTGGAACCGACGGGCGCAGGCCGCAACATCCGCGACGGTATTGGCAATATGGTCAGCTCCATCATCGACCAGGTCTACGTGCAGGACCTGACCGGTATGGGTTCGTTCCTGGAACCCTACGTCATCAGTGAACTGGACGCCAAGGGCGGTAAGGTTTCGACCAACGCTGGCAAGGCACGTACCGCCTCGAGCGATCCGACCTTCGGCGTGGCCAAGATCAGCCCCTATGAGCTGAACACTACGAGCTACGTTGACCGCAACATCTCGCGTCTGAGCCCCGCGGGCTACTACGACAAGATCTACGGTATGGCGCTGCGTGCGATGCGCCGCAAGGCCTGCGGCCTGATCGCCAACGGCGACGGCCAGGCATCGCCCGACATGTACGGCATCAAGAACGCTAAGAACACGGCGGGCAACGCGATCTTCACTTCCGTCGATGTGACGGCCATCGATGAGAACATTCTCGATGATCTGTTCTTCGCCTACGGCAGCGATGACGCTGTAGGCCAGAACGCGCGCCTTTACCTGACCAAGGCAGACCTGAAAGCCATCGGCAAACTGCGCAACGGCGACAAGGAGCGTGTATTCAAGGTTCGCCCTGATGCGGGTAATCCCAATGTCGGCATCATTGAGGACGGCGGCACGTCCATTCCGTACACGATCCTGCCTGACCTGACGAGCCTGTCCGGTGCGACGCAGTCTGCCAGCGCCGCGATCCAGACGATGCTCTACGGCGACCCGGGCAACTACGAGCTCGGCCTGTTCGGCGACTTCACCGTCCGCGTGGATAAGAGCATCAAGGGTGAGGAGCGTATGCTCACGATCCTGGGCGACGCGATGATCGGCGGCAACCTGATCGTCGACAAGGGCTTTGTGGTGGCAACGCTGCCGAAGAGCGGCAGCTGATAACCGATGGGTCTGACGGATGACCGCCGGAAGGCGCTGGCGGAGTACTGCCGTGTAGATGATGACGATGCGCTGCTCGACGGCTTCTTCACCGCGGCGACCGGGTACATGGAGACCGCAGGCATTCGCGAGCCTGAGATCGGATCCCCGCGCGCGGCACAGTACGACCTGTGCGTCAATTATCTGGTGCTCGATATGTACGACCGGCGCGATGTGAGCTTCGTCGGCACGGTGGTTGCCGACAATCCCGCTTTTCGCCGCATGATGAACCAGCTGAAGCTGAGCGAGCCGGTATCCGATTCGGGTACCGGCTCTGAGGAGGAATGAGCAATGGCGCAGAAAGGCACTCTGCTGGCTGATGATCTGCGGCAGCGCCTTGAGCTGCTGGAGCTTCGGAGTGACCAAGAGAAGGCTGCCTATACCTGGGAGGTGCGGCGCGTCTGCTGGGGCGGCGTGAGCTTTGACGAGCGCAGCAATCTGTTTTCGAGCGTCGGCATTGGCGCACATGGGGCAAGCATCGTCATCCGGCCCGACCGGCTACTCACGCTGCACGGGGCTATGCGGCTGGGTGATCAGTTTCTCTTTCTGACGTCGATCGTGCTGTCGGACGACCGCAGCCGGCAGGAGATTCGTGCGGCCGTATGCGAGCCGGTGACGCTGACGGCGCGGCCGCAGGACCGGACGGGACGCGACACCTATAATCGTCCGGTCGCCGTGAGCGTTCCGAGCTTCACATTCCCCGGCATCCTGACGGAGAAATACTTCCGCAATGAAGCGGACGACGTCTACCGCGCGGAGGTGCAGCAGCGCGTGCTGGTGACTCCGAAGGTCATTGTGCTGCGTGCCGGAGATCTGGTGCAGAAGGGGAACGAAACGCCATACACCGTGCGTCAGGTGCTCGACCTTGACCCATACAAGAACGAGTACGTGATCGAGCGCAGCTGGGAGGCATAATGCAGAGCGTTGAGATCAGCGGGCTGAAAGAGATCCAGAAAAAGCTGGAGGGCTATCCGGAGGCCATGAAGAAAGCACGCAGCGAGTTCTTCGAGGAGGCTGGACGAGAGATGCTCTCCACGGTGCGCCGCCGCATCGGCGGTCAGGGCTATGTGGCGAATGTGCAGGATCGGCACGTCGGTTCCGGCAGAGGCTATGCAGCCGTCCGCGCCAAGGCAAAAACCGAACTAAGAGGTTATGCTGCCGGATATGTAACCAACGCACTGGAAGGCGGACACGTGCAAACGCCAGGTCGGTATGTTCCGGCAATGGGCAAGAAACTCAAAGCTAATCGTGTAAAAGGAAAGTATATGTACAGCAAGACAGCCGCTGAGCTGCCGCAGATCGCCGAAAGAGGCGCGCAAGAAATTGAGAAGAAGGCCATGGCCTACCTGGAGGGGAACGGATGAACAGCACGGAGATTCTGGACGCCGTCAACGCGCGTCTGCTGGAAAAGTGGCCTGAGCGCACCGTCTACATCAACGTCTGCCCGGAGGACTATGATCGCCCTTCCTTCTGGCTCGAGGTCACGCGCGACGACCGCACGCCGGTCACGCGGCGCATGACGAAGCGGAATGTACAGATCCGGCTTACACTGCACGATGAGGCCGACGAGCACTATGACATCAGCTGGGCAAGGCTCAACAACGATGTATCGGCGTGCCTGAAGCTTATGATGCAGGTCCTGCGTGTGGGAACGCGCAGGCTGCTGCCGCAGCTGCAGAGCATGCCGCGGGACGTTGACAGAGCCGCTATTCTGCTGAATTTTGAATTTATGGAAAGCAATGAAGAGGCCGCACCGGAGATCCCGGCGGCGGACTCTTACCAGATCTCCGTGCAGGTAAACGGCGGAGAAATTTATCAAAGGAGCGAATGAGTATGGGACTGCCTGAACTCACTTTTACCCTGAAAAAAGCCGCGGAGACGGTATCCACCCGCATTTCCCGCGGCGCAGTCGCGCTGATCCTGCGCGATGCCAAAGCGAACGGCGTACACGTCGTTTGCCAGGAGAGCGATATCCCGACGACGCTCGGCGCGGACAATATCGCATACATCAAGCGTACACTGATGGGCTACATCAACCGCCCGAGCGCTGTGTACGTCTCCGTTGTGCCGGCGGCCGGAACGATTGCGGCAGGCTTCGGTGCACTGGCGGCCTACACCTATGACTACATCGCGGGCCCGCCCGACATCTCTGCTGAAGACGCCACGGCGCTTGCCGCGCTCGTCAAGGAGCGCCGCAAGCTGCGCTATATCGGCAAGGCGGTACTGCCCAACACTGCGGCGGATTATGAGGGCGTCATCAACTTTGTGTCTGCCGGTATCGTCGCCGGCGGCAAGACGGTTTTCTCTGCCGCGGCTTACTGCTCGCGCATTGCGGGTATGCTGGCCGGTACCCCCGCGCAGTGCAGCGCGACCTATGCGCAGCTGAGCGAGGTGACCGGCGTGACGGCGACCGAGAACCCCGACGCAGCGGTCGACGCCGGCAAGCTCTTCATCATCGACGACGGCCGCGTGCGCAAGCTGAGCCGCGCCGTGACCAGCAAGGTCACGATCGGCGACACGGAACCCGAGGCGCTCAAGAAGATCAAGATGACCGCGGCCATCGACCTGATCCGCTACTATGCCGTCTCGAGCGTCGAGGACGACTATTTCGGCAAGTGCGCCAACACCTACGATGACAAATGTGTCCTGCTGCTGGCGATGCAGGACTACCTCAAGAGTCTGGAGGACTCCAAGGTGCTGGAGAGCGGCTCGTCCGGCGCGGTGCTCGACGCCGACGCGACGCGCAAGTATCTCATCACCGCCGCCGGCGACGATGCCACCGAGGCGGAGCGCATCAAGAAGCTCAGCGACAATGAGGTCATCAAGGAGAACACCGGCAGCAAGGTGTTTTTGAAGCTCTACGGTAACATCATGGACGCCATGGAAGACTTCGCCATTGTTTTCGAGGTCTCCCCAAGCGTCATTGCAGCCTGATAGGAGGAAACACACATGAGTGAAGCTATTGACGCCGCGCTGGTACGCAGCGGCACATGGGGCAGCCTGTGGATCGACGGCGAACAGGTCGCCGAGTGCTACGGCTGCCAGGCTAAGATCAGCAAGACCAAGGAGAGCGTTCCCCGTTGCCGCGCCATGATGGAGGACAGCAAGCTCGTATCCACCAAGGGCACCGGCTCCATCCGCATCTATAACGCGACTTCCCGCCTCATTGAGCTGGAGGGCGAGGCGCTCAAGACCGGCAAGGACCTGCGCCACACGATCATCAGCAATCTGGACGACCCCGATAACCCGAACAACCAGCGCATCGCGCTCATGGGTGTCAGCTTTGACGACCTGACGCTCGCGGACTGGGAGGCCGCCAAGCTCGGGCAGATCGAGTCCCCGTTCACATTCAACGACTATCAGATGCTGGACACCTGAAAATATTGCGCAGCACCGTCGGGAGACCGGCGGCGCTGCGCATAGTCAAATTCGGAGGGAATTATGGAAAATACCATTGTTAATCAGAACGCCGCAGAGCAGCCGTCTGTGCTGGATCTGCTGCTGGGCGAAAAGGTCATCAATGTGGCGAAGAACCTGCCGACGGCCAAGTTTGAGGTCCCGCGCCTGAGCGAGGCAGCCGGCGCGCCGGTCATCTTCACGCTCCAGGCTCTGCCCTACGGGCGTGTGCAGGACGTCAGACGTCTTGAGCAGGACGCCGAGCTTCAGATCCTGCTGGCAGGCTGCATCGATCCCGACCTGAAGAGCGCGCCGCTGCAGCACAAATTCGGCGGGATCACACCGGCGGAGACGCTCAAGGCGATGCTGCTGCCCGGTGAGATCGCCGATCTGAGCCGCGAGGTCGAACGTCTGAGCGGTTATCGCCGCGCAACCATCGAAAAAGTAAAAAACGCCTGACGGAGGGCAGCGACCCGGAGCTGGGGCTGGCCTATTACCTCTTCCACGTGCACGGCATCCTGCCGGGTGACTACTACGGCCGACCGCAGGGAGAAAAGGACCTCATCTGGGCGCTGTCCTCCTATGAAGCAACCGCACGCGACCGCCCTGCGCCGCGCAGCAAAGCCATCAAGATCACGCGGGGTAAAAAATAAAGCCGCCCCCTCGGGCGGCTGAGACTCTAAAAGGAAAACGGAAGCAATACAGCGATCAGAAGGGAGACTGCTATTGTGATGATAGATGTCTTCGTCATAGGTATCACGCTCCTTGCTTTCATTATATGCATTTTCGCGACAAAGTCAATGATAAGGCGGTGAAAGAATTGCCAGAAACCTCAATCGTAATCAAGACGCAAGACAAGTCTTCTGAGGGGATGAAGACGATTGCGAAGAACGCCGCCGATCTCGGCAGTAAGCTCCGTGAACTTCAGGACAAAGCGCATTCTCTCAGTAAAGAGAAAGCTACGCTCAATGCGAACTTCGATAAAGCAAAAAAAGAGCTGACCGAAGCAAAGAAAAAATTCAATGAGACGCAGGATGCCATGGATGGCCTCAAGATGGAGGCCGCACAGGCGAACTTCGATAATTTATCCTATCAGTTCCGTTCCGTCAGCAAAGAAGCCGAAAAGGCCCGCAAGGAGATCGAAAACCTTGACACGAAGGCCAACAAGTCGATGAACAGCTCGGGCGGCATAGGCGGCGGCTTCAAGTCAATCACAAACGCACTCGTCACTATGCAGGCAGCGCAGATGATTGGCGGCGCAGTACAAGGATCTCTAAACACAAAAATCGGCAGTGCTTTGGGAAGCGATTCCGGTACCCTTGCATCCAGCATGATCTCCTCTGTGCTCTCCGGCGCAATAACTGGGTCAGCATTTGGGCCGCTCGGCGTGCTGGCAGGTGCCACAGTAGGCGGCATTACCGGAGCAATATCGGGAAGTGCACAACGATATGAATCGCAGGATTCCTCCTTCAAGTCTTACGTGCAGGACGCTGTGCAGGAGCAGCTGGACGCGCAGAGCGAGTCGCTGACGAGCGGCAGCTCGATCGCCGCGGGGCGCGAGACCGACAAAATCTCCTTCGCGACGCTGTTCGGCAGCAAAGAGACCGCGGACAGCTATCTCACAAACCTTGTCGGCATGGCCAACTCGACGCCGTTTCTTTATGACGACCTGACAAGCATGAGCAAGACGCTCGCGACCTACGGCTACGATGCAGACAGCATCCTGCCGGTGTTGCAGACCATCGGCGACGCGGGCGCGGCGCTCGGCCAGTCTACGAACGATATGACCGCCGTGGCCACGGCCATCGGCCGCATGAAGAGCAGCAACAAGACGACGCTCGAATACCTCAACATCCTCAATGATCGCGGTATCGGCGCGGTCGGGATGCTCTCTGACGCATACGGCGTGGATCAGGGCACGATGTACAGCATGATCTCCAAGGGCGAAGTTGCCGGGCAGGACGCTGCCAGGATCATTCTGGACGCGCTCTCGGACAGCTTTGCAGGGTCAATGGAGGCGCAGTCCAAGACCTTCAGCGGCATCACATCCACCATTGAGGGCCTGCAACAGGAGCTCGACAACGCCATGGGCGAAGGCTACAACCAGACGCGCATGCAGGGCCTTGAGGCGCAGAAGGAATGGCTCGCCGGTGACAGCGGTCAGGAAATGCAGGAGGCCTACACCGCGATCGGTGCCTGGAAGGCCTCGCTGGAAAATGCCAAAGAACAGTACATCCGCGACGCGATGAACGACGCCATGGGCAGCGAAGAGTACAAAACCGCCGAAGCCGAAGGCGATGCCGCCGAGATGGGCCGAATCCT
>ENA-UEYF01001300-UEYF01001300.1-human-gut-metagenome-genome-assembly--contig:-NODE-1300-length-21112-cov-5.898170_pt1 | contig 21112 bp, 10 predicted proteins | sample MGYA00242902_ERZ507920 | MGnify/ENA primary metagenome ERZ507920 (study PRJEB26167, sample SAMN06115402) | human gut metagenome | host: Homo sapiens | place: China:Jiangxi | collected 2016-07-05...
AATATATCCTTGAATACATATAGTGCGTTTGGGAACAAGACTACCGGAAAAATATATATATATGAGGTAATCCGGGAAGATGCTCATTTACTATTTGGCTTTGCCGAGAAAATCGAAAGGGAGTTGTTCCTTTTGCTTACTTCCGTTTCCGGCGTGGGACCGAATACCGCACGCATGATCCTTTCTTCTCTACCGCCATCCGAATTGGTTCAAGTGATCGGTTCGAAGAATGAGGCCGCATTGACTGCCGTGAAAGGGATTGGTTTGAAGACGGCCCAGCGTATCTTGGTAGATTTGAAAAATAAGGTGAAACCTATGGAGAGTATGGCCGGAAACTTGCCGGAGGCATCAGTCTCTAATGGAGCGGTAACCGAGGAGGCCGTAGCCGCATTGGTTATGTTGGGTTTCCAGAAAGCGGCTTCGCAAAAAGCGGTATCCGCTATTTTGAAAGGCTCGCCCACTTTAGCTGTGGAACAAGTAATTAAAACTGCGCTTAGAATGCTTTGATAATTGACAATTGAGGATTAACGATTAACAATTGACAATTAAATGAGAAAATGAGAAAACGAATACTGAAATATTCCATATGGATCGTTGTATTATTGTTTGGTGTCGGCTTGTATTCGCTGAATGCTGATTACCTTGCGTATACATCATCTTTGCCGGAATTGGAGTTGCTGGAAGCTCCGGAGGATACGATTCCTCCCCGTTATCCGGTAGCTAAAACTACACCGGAGGAATATCAAGATATCGTGAAACAATCACCTGCCGATTTGCGTGATCCGGAGAATGTCAAGACTACGATTGAGTATGATTTAAAGACGAATACGTATATTGTCCGTACGAAATTAGGCGATATGGAGATTGGTACGCCGATGAGTTTAACCCCAGCGGAATACCAAGATTATTCTATGCAACAATCACTTCGTTCCTATTTCCGCCAAAAGAACGAGGAAGAATTCCAAAAAGCTACGAATAAACAGTTTAACTTAACCGATATGCAGTTTAATATCGGTGCGGCGGAACGTATTTTCGGCCCCGGTGGAGTACGTGTAAGAACACAAGGTTCGGCCGAGATCACGATGGGATTGAAGACGAATAAGAATAATGATCCTTCTCTTCCGGAGCGTTCCCGTAAACGTACTTTCTTCAATTTTGACGAGAGTGTGCAGTTGAATGTACAAGCCTCGGTGGGTAGCAAGGTGAATTTCGGAATGAATTACAATACCGAGACCTCTTTTGATTTCGATTCCAAAAAATTGAAGTTGGCGTATACAGGCGAGGAGGATGAGATTATCAAGTCGTTAGAAGCCGGTAACGTGAGCATGAATACCAGCAATTCCTTGATTAATGGAGGTGCGGCTTTATTTGGTATGAAAGCGGATTTACAATTTGGTAAGTTGCGAGTGAACGCCTTGTTTGCCCAGCAGGAATCTGAATCCAAGACGGTTAGCTCAAAAGGGGGCGTGCAGACGAAGCCCTTCGAGATCAAGGTGGATGAATACGACGAGAACCGTCACTTCTTCTTGGGCCATTATTTCTATGATAACTACGATAAGTTTATGGAGTCTTTGCCTACCGTCACCTCCGGTATCGAGATCTCCAAGATAGAAGTATGGGTAACCAATAAACGCGGTAATTATGACCAGTCCCGCAATATCGTAGCTTTCACCGATTTGGGAGAAAATGAATCTCGTAATATCGGTAATACTGCGTTGGTGATGCCTTCCGGAACGGACAGACGTCCGAATAATTCCGCAAACAATTTATATATGACTTTAACCACTCAATTTACGGATGCCCGTAAGATAAGTATGGTTAATGATGCGTTGAAAGGCTCCATGGAGGGAGGACGGGATTTTGAAAAAATCGAGAGTGCCCGTTTGCTAGAGTCATCTGAGTATACATTAAACAAGAAATTGGGTTATATTTCTTTGAGGACTCAGTTACAGGCTGATGAGGTATTGGGTGTCGCTTTTAGTTTTATCTATAATGGCAAGACCTATCAAGTCGGTGAGTTCTCTACGGATAATAAAGAGAATACGAGCGACTGTATTTATGTGAAGTTGCTAAAGGGCATCACGATGTCGCCTGATATGATGTTCTGGGACTTGATGATGAAGAACGTATACTCATTGGGTGCTTATTCGGTGCAGAAAGAGAAGTTTAAGTTAAACGTTACCTACCAGAGCGATTCTACCGGTACGTATGTAAACTATCTTCCGGAAGGTAATTGTGCGAATCAAATCTTGATTCGGGTATTAGGGCTGGATCGCTTGGATACCTATGACAATCCGAATCCGGATGGTTTCTTCGATTTTATTGACGGTTATACGATACAGGCGGAGACCGGTAAGATTATATTCCCTTGTGTACAACCTTTCGGCTCGAAATTACGGGAAAAGGTAGGTAATGCCTATGCCAGTAAATATGTATTCCAAGAGTTGTATGACTCGACATTAACCGTTGCCCGCCAGATCGCCGAGAAAAATAAATTTCTTTTAAGTGGTGAGTATAAAGCCTCGTCGGGTTCGGAGATCGACTTGGGAGCTACTAACGTGGCCCGTGGATCCGTACGTGTCACGGCAGGAGGAGCTACACTGACCGAGAATGTGGATTATACGGTAGATTACAGTTTAGGACGTGTGACGATCTTGAATGAGAGCATCATATCGAGTGGGACACCCGTTAGCGTATCTCTGGAGAACCAGTCTACTTTTAATATGCAGCGAAAGACGATGATCGGGTTAGACTTGAATTACCAGTTCAATAAGGACTTCATGGTCGGTGCCACGGTTATGCATATGTCGGAAATGCCTCTTACGGTAAAAACCACTTTGGGGGATGAGTCTATAAAGAATACTTTATGGGGCTTGAATACCTCTTATAAAGCCGAGAGCCAGTGGTTGACAAATGTATTTGATAAGTTACCCTTGTTGACATTGACCAAACCTAGCCAAATCTCATTCAATGCGGAATTCGCTCATTTAATAGCGGGACATTATGAGAATCAATATACGGGTGGTTACTCTTATTTGGATGACTTCGAGTCTACACAAAGTGGTATGGATCTTTTGAACCCGTATGCTTGGAACTTGGCGAGTACCCCCTATGAAGATTCGAATCCTAAATTTCCGGAAGCGGAGAAGGTGAACGATATCGCTTATGGTAAAAACAGAGCTTTGTTGGCTTGGTATACGGTAGACGGAATCTTCACACGGAAGAGTTCCTCTTCCCGCCCTCGACATCTTACGAATGATGATTTATCGAATCATTACACCCGTGGAGTCAGTTATAAAGAGATCTTCCCGAATAAAGAGTTGGGAACCAATGATAATACGACTTTGCCTGTATTAAACCTCGCTTTTTACCCGAATGAGCGTGGTCCGTATAACCTAGATGCGGAAAATGTAAACTCGGACGGTACGTTGGGTAATCCGGAAAAACGTTGGGGCGGTGTAATGCGTAAGATCGAGCCTAGCGATTTGGAATCTGCCAATTATGAATATATCGAATTCTGGCTTTTAGACCCGTATCTTGAGGACGAGACAGCCGAGGGTGGTGACCTATACTTTAACTTGGGTGAGATTTCCGAGGATATCTTGAAAGATGAGCGGAAATTCTTTGAGAATGGTATGCCCGTGGACGGTGATATGTCGAAAGTTGATACGACTGTTTGGGGTAAGGTGCCTCGCACGCAAAGTACGGGATATGCGTTTGATGCCCAAAATCGTGAGCTGCAAGATGTCGGTTTGAACGGTCTTTCTACGGAGGAAGAGCAAATTTTCCCTACGTATGCGGATTATTTGAATAAATTGAGGGCGAAACTATCCGGTGAGACAATCTCTAAGATGATGGATGATCCGTTTTCTCCTTTTAACGATCCTGCCGGGGATAATTATCACTATTTCCGTGGGGATGATTACGATGCTAAGGAGTTGGATATCTTATCTCGCTATAAACGATATAACGGTACAGAGGGAAACTCACAAGAATCCGATCAAAGATATGCTACAGCCGGAAAGAGTACACCAGATGTGGAAGATATCAATGGCGATAATACGTTGAATGAGACAGAGAAATATTTTGAGTACAAGATCTCTCTCCGTCCAAAAGATTTGCAGGTCGGTGTAAACAACATCGTTGATGAGCGTACTCCGGAAGTAACCTTAATGAATGGTGATAAGGAGAAAGTAAAATGGTATCTATTTAAGATTCCTATTAAAGATTATGAGAAGAGGGTTGGAGCGATCCGGGATTTCAAGACAGTCCGTTTCATGCGTATGTATATGACAGGATTCCGTAAGTCTACGGTTCTGCGTTTCGGTACCTTGGAATTGGTTCGTGGTGATTGGCGTACTTATACGCAGGATTTGTCAAATCCTCTTATTCCGCCAAAGTCTGATGGACAGATCGTCGTATCTTCTGTAAATATAGAGGAGAACGGGCAGCGTCAGCCGGTCAACTATGTGTTGCCTCCGGGTATCAGCCGTATGTTCGATTCCAGTCAGCCTCAGTTGCTTCAACAGAACGAGCAGGCATTGTCTATGAAGATAACGGATTTATCTCCTGCGGATGCACGTGCGGTTTATAAATCTACCGCTTATGACCTTCGCCGGTATAAACGATTACAAATGTTCGCTCATGCGGAAGCGCCGATTGATGAGAGCAAGACTTTGTCGAATGGTGATTTCTCTGTATTTATTCGTTTAGGTTCTGACTATAAGAATAATTATTATGAGTATGAGGTGCCTTTGGATCTGACTCCCCATAGTACTATTCTTTATAATACGAACAATAGTGCGGATCAAGAAAAAGTATGGCCTTTAAATAATACCTTGAATTTTAAACTGGAGACTCTAACCGACTTGAAGTTGGAGCGAAATAAATTGAAACGTCAAGGACAGGGAAATATAAGCTACCAAAAGGTTTATTCGAAAAATGATCCGGATAATACGCGTAATAAAATCAGTATCATCGGTAACCCTAGCTTAGCGGAGGTGAAAGTGATCATGATCGGCGTACGTAATAATACGGGTGATATCAAGAGCGGTGAGGTTTGGGTAAACGAACTTCGTATGACCGATTTCGACGAGAAAGGCGGTTGGGCCGCTAATGCGAATCTGAACGTCGCTTTATCCGATTTGGGTACGGTCAATGTAAGTGGACGAATGGAAACCGCTGGTTTCGGTGCGTTGGATCAGTCGCTGGCCGAACGTCGGATGGATGATTATTCGCAATATAGTGTGGCGACCTCGATTGAGTTGGGTAAGTTGTTCCCTGAGAAAGCAAAGGTTAGCATACCTTTTTACTATGCTTATTCGAAAGAGACTACAACTCCTGAGTATGATCCGTTGAATGAGGATATTAAGCTTTCGGACGCTTTGGATGCGGTAGAGACCCAAGCCGAGAAAGACTCCATCAAGAGTTATTCTTTGGATCAGACCACTATTAAGAGCGTCTCTTTCAATAACGTAAAGGTAGATATCCGTAGCAAGAACCCGATGCCGTATGATCCGGCGAATTTCTCGTTAGGTTACTCTTATAGCCAGAACAGTAAGAAGAACCCGGAGACCGAATATGAGACAACCAAGGATTACCGGGGTAATTTCGCTTATAATTATACGCCTTACGTGAAACCGTTCCGACCCTTCGAGAAGCTGAAGAAGAATAATGGATATACGAAATATATCAAGCAATTCGGACTGAATTACGTTCCGTCGAATATTAGTTTCCAGACGGCGATGATGCGGAATTACTATGAGATTAAGCTAAGGGATTTGACAAGTTCTACGGATGGAGGTAACCAGTTGCTCTCATTCAGTCACAATTTCTTGTGGGACCGTGCCTTCAGTTTGCGTTGGGACTTTACGAATAATCTGAGCATGACGTTTACTTCCGGTACGAATGCCCGTATCGAGGAACCGAATGTTCAAGTTAATAAGAAATTGAATCCGGATGATTATCAGGTATGGAAGGATTCCGTAAAGCAAAGTATCCGTGATTTGGGCACTCCTTTGAAATATGACCAAACGTTTAATGTCACTTGGAATATGCCATTGCAATTCATACCGGCATTAGACTGGGTAAATAGTTCATTGACTTATAATGCCACGTACAACTGGGATCGTGGAGCCAATGTCGCTAGTATTGAGCTGGAACAGGGTAATATAATAAAGAACCAACGTCAATTTGACTGGCAGGGTAGTTTCAATTTGCAGTCATTGTACAATAAGAATAAATATCTGAAGAAGATCAACCAGAAATTTATGGCCTCTTCCCGGGTAAGCGCTCGTCAACCGGAGAAAAAGAAGAAAGAGGTGAAACTAGAGAAAGAGATTCAATTGAGCCCGGATAGTGGAACGATCGTGCAGCATGGAATGTTTACGAAGAAGGTTCGTATCACGGCACGTGGAGCGGATGGGAAGGTCTATTCAATTAAATATAAGCCGATCAATTATGCCCAAGTCATGATCTTGAATAAAGATACGGCTCATTTGAAGTTGACGATCGTGCCCGGCCCGCAACCTTTGGAAGGAACCTTGACGAAAGTAGCGGAATATGGCAGTCGTTTCTTGATGATGCTGCGCCGGGTAAACGTGCAGTACTCGTTGATAGACGGTATGATGTTGAGTGGTTACGCTCCGGAGGTTGGTGATATGTTCGGGCAACGGCGTACAGGAACTTTGGCTCCGGGACTCGGTTTTGCCTTTGGAGCGGTAAGAAGGAGCTTTATCGACGAGGCAGACGAGCGGGGCTGGTTGGTAAAGAATGAGAATATGACGACGCCTGCCATGATCAATAGCGCGAAGAATCTTACGATCCGTGCGAATCTAGAACCTATAGCCGGCTTGAAGATTGATTTGAACGCAAACCGGGTAGATACCCGTAGTACCGATATCTATTATATGCAAGACGGTATGCCCGAGCAGATGGGAGGTAGCTTTACGATGACGACGATTGCCTTGGGTAGCGCTTTCGGCGGTAGCGGAAACGCTAATAACGGTTATTCCTCGAAAGCGTTCGATAAATTTATCGCTCACCGTAGCGTGATCGCCCAGCGCTTGGCGGATACATATTCCGGTACGGTTTATCCGAGTTCCGGTTTTATGGCGGGGCATGCTTTAGCGGGAAAACCTTATGATCCAGCCGTAGGGGGAGGTGTAAGTCTGAATTCCATGGAGGTATTGGTGCCTGCTTTCTTGGCGGCTTATACAGGCAAGGACCCGAATAAGGTAGGCTTGTCAGCCTTCCCGTCCATTAAGAGTCTGCTACCGAACTGGCGTATTACGTATGATGGCTTGATCCGTATACCGGTTATTCGCAAATACTTTAAGAGCATGATGTTGAGTCATCAATATCGTTGTTCCTATAGCGTAGGTGCGTTTTCCTCCTTCTTGGATTGGGTAGATGCTGGGCAGGATGGTTTGGGATATATCCGTGATATCCAAACCGGTAATCCTACACCGTCGTCTCCTTATGATATAGCAGCCGTGAGTATCACGGAAGGATTCAGCCCGTTGTTTGGTGTAGACGCTACTTTATTGAATAATATAACCGGTAAGTTTGAGTTGCGCAAGACTCGTAACTTAAGCCTGAATATTTCCTCTTACCAATTGGTGGAAGCGCTTTCCAACGAATTCGTGATAGGAGTAGGATATAAGTTGACTGAGTTTAACAAGGTGTTGAAAATGAAAAAGACACGGGACTTCAGTAATGATCTTACGATCCGCTTAGATTTCTCTTACCGTAAAATGCAATCGTTGATCCGTAAGATAGAGGATCAGTTTACGCAGGCTACCAGCGGGAATATCGCCAAGACCATCCAGTTCTCTGCGGATTACGGGTTAAGTCGTGCCTTGACATTGAGAGCGTTCTATGATTTACAGATCAATGAGCCGATCGTGTCCACCTCATCTTACCCGACTTCGAACTCAAACTATGGTATTAGTTTACGGTTCTCCTTAGCGCAATAAAAAGAGTATAGTCTATTTACAGGACTTCTTGGTCTGTTTTTAAATACCTGTCTAGCGGTATGGAATAAACCTTTATATTTGTGCGAAATATAATTTGGATATGAAGAATACTTACAAATTGATATTATTTCTTCTCTTGATAACCCATGCCTCTTTCGGCCAAGACGTGAAAGGGTATATTAAGGATGCGGAGAGCAAGGAGGCTTTAGCCGGGGTAAACGTTTTTTATAAGGACAAAGGGGGTACAAGAGGAACTGTGTCTGATATAAACGGTTATTATGAGCTGAAAGTGACGGATGGCGACGCTGTATTGACTTTTAGCTATCTGGGATATGAAACGTTGAGCGTTCCCGTGAAAGTAGATCCGGGAGAGTTCTTGACACGTGACGTATCCTTACGAACAAGCTCAAACATGATGGACGAGGTCGTCGTGAGCGTCGGGCGTTATGAGCAAAAGCTAAGCGATATCACCGTCTCTATGGAATTGTTGAAAGCGAAAGATATCACTCGTCAGTCTCCGAAAGATTTAACGGATGTACTGAAGAATATCTCCGGTGTGGACGTAACGGACCGGCAACCTTCCGTACGCGGTGGTACGGGATGGACCTATGGCGTGGGTAGCCGTTGCTTGATTCTGGTGGACGGAATGTCGGTGCTAACTCCGGGTTCCGGCGAGATAAACTGGAATATGATCCCGATGGAGAACGTCGATCAAGTAGAGGTACTGAAAGGGGCCTCTTCCGTATTATATGGCTCTTCTGCGTTGAATGGTCTGATCCATGTGAAAACGAAACGCCCCGGATTAGATCCGGTAACACAGGTGAACGTACAAGGAGGATTGTATGGGAAGCCGCGCCAAGACGGGACGCCTTTATATGGAGGCTTGGATCTCTCTCATTCCCGTAGGATCAAGAATTTTGATTTGACAGTGGGGGCTAATACATTCTTGGACGATGGGTATCGGCAGGATAATTACAACCGCCGTGTCCGGGTCGGTGGGAATCTTACGTATCACGATCCCCGGGTACAAGGGTTGAACTATGGTGTGAACGTGAATTACTTGTATAACGATTATACAGGTTTCTTTATCTGGCGTTCTCCGGAGGAACCCTATATTCAATCTCCGCTGGCGAATATGGGACGCCGTGAGAATACATTTTATATAGATCCCTTCTTGAATTATACGAATTCGGAAAAAGGGACGACTCATCGTTTCAAGGGGCGTTTCTTCCATCGGGGAAGCCGTATCATCACGCATACCACGGATAAGTCTCTTTTTGACATAACGAATAATATGGGTTTTGATATCTCATCTGTTCCGGAGATTATCAATATGGCGCAAAACTGGCAAACCGAGTTATTGCCGACCTTCTTACCGTATTTGCCGGAGGTGATGAACGGGAAGGTGAGCGGATTGATGGGTGAATTGGGCAAGCTGGGAAATCATTTTTTCCCGACAGCTACCTCGGCGGATTATATGGACTTGATTTCTTGGGTGATGGGACGTACTCCGCTACCCGATAAGAATAACGTAGGGGCTTGGTTGGTAGATGCCATGAAGCCGGTGGAGAAAAAGGCGCCGGAGGCTACGGATCATACCTATTCCTATAATCTGGATTACCAATTCAGCAAGAAGTTCGAACATTCACAACTCACGGTTGGAGGTACTTATGAGCGTATTCATGCGGATTCGAAAGTGACCGGGCAGCATAGTAGCGATAATGTGGCTACCTTCCTGCAATATGATCATAAATTTATCGATCGTTTGAACGTCTCGGTCGGTGTTCGTCTGGAGTATTACCGGGTCGATGATTTCTACAGGGAAGCGGAGACGAAGATTTTCGGGGCGAAGGTTCCGGTAAAACCTGTTTTCCGTGGAGGCTTGAATTATGAGTTGGGTGAGTATAGTTTTATCCGGGCTTCTTTCGGACAGGGATACCGTTATCCATCCGTTACGGAGAAGTTTATCCTGAAGGATATCGGAGGTGTGGGAGCTTTCCCGAACGCTGAATTGAAAGCGGAGCAAGGTTATAATGCCGAACTTGGTTTCAAGCAAGGCTATAAGTTCGGCAATTTGAAGGGCTTTGTCGATGTGGCCGGCTTTTATACCCGTTACAAGGATATGATCGAGTTCCGTTTCGGCCTGTTTAATAATAAGACCTTCGATTATATCGATGGGCTTTCCAAGTTGTTCAATGCGTTCTCTAGCGGCGACGGCTTAGGAATCGGCGCTCAGTTCACGAACGTAGGCCGGGCGGAGATTTATGGGGTAGATTTGTCTACCTCGGGTGTGTATGAGTTTAACCGTGATACTCGTCTGGCATATACTTTGGGGTATGTTTATACGAATCCGATCGATATGGACGTGGATTCACGGAACGCGGAGGAGGAAGCGAATGATGACTTAATGGCGATGCGTTCGAAATCGAATGACAGCAAGTATTTAAAATATCGCCAGAAACATTCCGTAAAGGGGGTATTCGATCTGGAATGGAAACGGTTTAATATCGGAACGAATATGTCATGGAAAAGCAAGACATTGGCGGTCGATTATTTTATGGTCGATGAGCGTACGAAAGCGGAGCCTAACCTGATGGATTATATGCGTTCGATGCTATTCGGAAACTTACATGATTATTGGGCAGAGAACAATAAAGGATATTTCGTCATGGATATGCGTGTCGGGATGAAAGTGACGAAGAATATCCATGTACAAGGACTGGTGAACAACCTCTTAAACAAGCGCTATAGCGCCCGTCCGATGGATGTCGGCGCACCTCGGACTTTCATTCTGCAAGTAGGAGCCAATTTCTGACAATTCACCCGGTTGTAGAGACGGAGCGTGCTCCGTCTCATCCCCCGTCTCTACAACATATGATAACTTTTCAACTCATTTCGTAAACGAATCGCTTGATTGTCCGTCACCTTATCCATCAGTTTCCAGAACCTTTCGCTATGGTTCATCTCTATCGTATGGCAAAGCTCATGCAATAATACATAATTCACCAAATGCCAAGGAAGAAGCATTAATGATTGCGAGAGATTAATGCTCTTCTTCATTGTACAACTTCCCCAATGCGTTTTGCTATTATTGATTTTCACCCCGGTCAACATAAATCCATGTTGCCTTGCCAATAGCGTGATACGTTCCGGCAACAACCGTTTCGCCTCGTGGCGGAGCGCCTTCTCCAGCATGGATTTCAGTAAGGATTGCACCTCTTCCTCTTCGAAACGAGTCTCATTCGGACAAGCGATATGCAGTACCCCATCCTCCAATCTCATGTAGAAATTACTTCGCTCGGTGCGGAAGATATGCAAGCGGAATGTCGTAGCCTGTAACTCCGATCTTTCGTCGAGCAGGGGCCGGGCCGGATACTTCTGGAGCGCTTTTACCAGCCGGGCCTTGTTCTCCATGATAAAAGCGATCATACGTTTCTCGTCTCCCCCGGGTGGCATCGTGGCGGTTATCTTTCCTTTTGATATCTTGAGCGTGTATCGAGTGGCCCGGGGAGTGGTACGGAGCGTTATGACTCCCAAATCCTTGTCTTGTATATTCTTTTCCATTCCTGCCACAAAAGTAATACATTGAGAGAAACAATAATACGATGGAATTGATTATCTTCGCGATCGTAAAGGTTAAAAACATAATCAATATAATAAATTAGCAATCATGAGCAAAAAAGCACTTTTAATTATCTGTGATGGTTGGGGAATTGGTGACAAAGGTAAAGACGACGTGATCTTTAACACGCCGACTCCATATTGGGACGAGTTATTGAAAACTTATCCAGCCTCACAGTTGCAGGCTTCTGGCGAGAACGTTGGTTTGCCTGACGGACAAATGGGTAACTCTGAGGTGGGCCACTTGAACATCGGTGCTGGCCGTATCGTTTACCAAGATTTGGTGAAGATCAACATCGCTTGCCGCGAGAATACGATCATGGAGAACCCGGAGATCAAACGTGCTTATGGCTATGCGAAAGAGAATAATAAGCAGATCCACTTCATGGGCTTGGTTTCCGATGGTGGTGTACATAGCTCTTTGGAGCATTTAATGAAACTGACGGATATCGCCAAGGAATACGGAATCAGCAAGGCTTATGTACATTGCTTCATGGATGGCCGTGATACGGACCCGAAGAGTGGTAAAGGCTTTATCGAGACGTTGGAGAATCATCTGAAGACTACCGGCGGTAAGATCGCTTCTATCATCGGACGTTATTACGCTATGGACCGTGACAAACGTTGGGAACGTGTGAAAGAGGCTTACGACTTATTGGTCGAAGGTAAGGGTAAGCAAGCCGAGTGCATGGTAAAAGCGATGGAAGAGTCGTACGCCGAGGGTGTAACGGACGAGTTCATCAAGCCGATCGTTCACGTTGAGAACGGAAAGCCGGTTGCTGTTATCGAGGAAGGCGATGTCGTGATCTTCTTCAACTATCGTAACGACCGTGCGAAAGAGCTTACGGTTGTATTGACTCAGCAAGATATGCCGGAGGCTGGTATGCATACGATCCCGGGCTTGCAATATTTCTGTATGACTCCGTATGACGCTAGCTTCAAGGGTGTTCATATCTTGTTCGACAAAGAGAACGTAAATAATACGCTGGGTGAGTTCTTGGCAAACGTAGGTAAGACTCAGTTGCATATCGCCGAGACAGAGAAATACGCTCACGTGACTTTCTTCTTCAACGGTGGCCGCGAGACTCCGTTCGATAGCGAGGAGCGTATCTTGGTCCCTTCTCCTAAAGTGGCTACTTACGACTTAAAACCGGAAATGAGCGCTTTCGAGGTGAAAGATAAATTGGTGGACGCTATCAATACGAAGAAATTCGATTTCATCGTAGTGAACTACGCCAACGGTGATATGGTAGGCCATACGGGTATCTACAAAGCGATCGAGAAAGCGGTCGTAACGATCGACGCTTGCTTGCACGATACGGTTGAGGCCGCTAAAGCCAACGACTATGAGGTAATCATCATTGCTGACCATGGTAATGCGGATCACGCCTTGAACGAGGATGGCACTCCGAATACGGCTCACTCCTTGAACCCTGTTCCATTCGTTTATGTGACAGCCAACAAGGACGCTAAAGTAGAGGATGGTATCTTGGCCGATGTGGCTCCTTCAATCCTTCACATCTTGGGCTTGAAACAGCCGAAGGAGATGACTGGCAAGTCATTGATTAAATAAGAGCTAGGCGCATCTTATGATCCAGATAGATGACACTTTAGTAAGTCTTGACGTTATCGAGCGTTATTTTTTATGTGATCTTTCCAAATGTAAGGGGGAGTGCTGCGTGGAAGGAGATTCCGGCGCTCCATTAGAGGATTCGGAGTTGGCGAAGCTCCAGAAAGTATTGCCCATTATCTGGGATGATTTATCCCCGAAAGCTCAAGAGGTCATTCATAAGCAAGGCGTAGCTTATATCGATGAGGAAGGCGATACGGTTACCTCTATCGTGAACGGCAAAGATTGTGTCTTTACCTGTTACGACGCCGATGGTACTTGTAAATGCGCTATCGAGAAAGCATACCGGGAAGGTAAGACGGATTTCTATAAGCCTGTTTCTTGCCATCTTTACCCGATACGTGTCACTCAGTATCGGGATTTCAAGGCCGTGAACTATCATCGCTGGAGCGTTTGTAAGGCAGCGGAGATCTTAGGAAAGAAAGAGCAATTGCCGGTTTATAAGTTCCTCAAGGAACCCTTGATCCGTAAGTTCGGCCAGGCTTGGTATAAGGCCTTGGAAGAGTGTGCGGAGGAATGGAAGAAGCAGCGTGAGGAGTAGTTTTTAGATCGTTTATAAATATAAAAAATCCCTTCAGTCTCTCCCTTTGATAACTATACGTTAAAAACGGATGGAGGCTGAAGGGATTTTGTTTTATAGTCGCTCTATTTCCTCAAGGGAAAGGCCGGTACATTTTTGAATGATAAGAGGGGTTATTCCCTCGGCTTTCATATTACGTGCCGTAGATTCTTTTCCTTTTTGCAGTCCCTCTTGCAATCCTTCTTGTAATCCTTTTTCCATGCCTTCTTCCATCCCTTTTTTCATGCCTTTCTCAACGGCGAAATCCAAGGTGTTATAATAATCATTATACATCTTCCACTCCGCCTCGTACTGCGCCCGTTGTTTGGGGGTGAGGTTCGCCATGGATCCGATGCGTTCCAACCGCTCGAATATGGCCTTGCGTGCCTTGAATGGCATTCTGTCTAATGTGTCCATATGCTTTAGTACATAAATCCAACGTTCAAAATCTGTCTCGCATTCTTCCTCCTCTTTGTTGAATCGAGGAAGCTCAATATAGATTTGGCGGAACTTGGGGTTGAATACCTGTCCGGTCTCCCGGTCCGCCAATATGATGTCCCTTCGGAATTTTCCCTCCTTCCCGTTTTTGTCTGACCCGTTCTCTTCGTCCAGCGTGAAGTTCAAGAAGAATACTCCGTACACGGCCGCTAGCTCATAGTCCCATGTTCCCTTTATACCCTGTTCCACCACCGAGTGCGAGAGGTAGTATAAGGCCCTGTCCTTGAAGTGGGGCTGTTCCCTGTTCTGCATCTCGATTATGATCCGTTCGCCCTTGTCGGTCTCGCAATGAATGTCAAAGATGACCTTCCTTCCTTGCTCTGTCTCGGGCAATCGCTCATTGTTCATGATCCTCAAGTCCATGATCGTATACTCCCCTTCGAGGAGGTCGTTCAGGAACTCGATTAGTATGTCCTTGTCCATTTCCCTACCGAATATGTGCTTGAAGCCGAAATCGGTGAAGGGGTTGATAAATTTTCCCATAGTGTTTATAGGTTTTAGTGATTAATAGGATATAGATGGCTCTTTTCCATCTTTGGCGATAAAGATACGATTTTTATTATATGGGGCATTCATTTAGGCTTTAAAAAACACGTACGTCTTTTTTCGGAAACACCTTGTGTAGTTTGAGTGAAGACGAGATATAGTGAACGCATAAAGGATACAGCCTTAAAGCTAAAGGTGGGTTAATGAGGCTTTCCGCGTCAAATGTAAGCCATAGCTTATTTGAAAATACGGGAAACATGTGCCTGTACAGGCCCTGATAACCAAGAAACGGACACTTTCATTGGTTGTTGAAGTGAATAACTAACGGCTTGGGAAGTGAATAACTAATCACTTGGAAAGCCTTTTTATACCGGAACCAACAAGGTCTTCTCAGCAACTTTTGGAGTGTGGTTCAGTTATCCTTCGGGGCTTTTCTATGTCGATTATTCTGTTATAGCCCTTGCGGATGGATGGTAAGCGAAGCAGCGATAATCATGACAGTTTGCGCAAAACAAGGCTGTTTGTTTGACATACCTCTTCTTTGGAGAAGTCTAACCAGAGAGAAGAAATAGGTGAAAAGGGCCTTTTTGTCTCTTATTTATAGGTAAAAGGTCGCTTTTCCGGTGAGAAAGGTGGTGTTTGCCCATGCGAATATATGCGTTAGCCGACGCAACCGTATGTTTTAGCCGACGTAACCGTATGTATTAGGTGATACATACGGTAGTAATCCCTATCGCATACGATAGAAATAGCCTTCACATACGGATGAATTACAGGTTTTAGCCTTAAGAATATGAATTAGGATGAATAATTTTCGCCAGAATGAAAGGGCATATTCCGTTATCTTGTTATGGAATAACTACTTGCAAATATTTTTTCTCGTTTTACGGGACTATATGTATAATCTCCCGGAAAATTTGATTCTCAAGGACTTTAATATACAAAGTGTCACAATGACAATCCGTAAATTCCGGATGACTCGTTTAATATAATATTAATGTACGCCTGTACATTATTAATGCTATACTATAAAAGCTGATGAATAATAGATTGAAATGATATCTGGAGTATGGAAACGACTAGTTTAAACGAACGATTCTTTTAGTCATTTGCAAAGGTACGCGTTTCTTCGATACTTGCAACCCTTCCGGGCTATTTTTTTACTGCTTATTCTCTTTCTTATCAATAGGATAGGTTATCCTTTACGAAACAAGCGATTCCTTCAACAAACCTTTCTATTTACCCCTTATAAAACGCAAGATTAAAACCTTCGTTTAAACTAGTCGTTTTTGAATGACAAAGCAATCGATACGATAACGTAATGAGCTGATTATCTTAATAAACACTAGTATTAATATTAATTTTAGAATTATGAACAAAAAGTTTTCTACTCTTTTGGCTGGTGCTGCGCTTCTGGGTGCGGTGACGGCTAATGGTGCTGTTAAGCTGAATCAAGGAGCGAATAACGGTCTTTATCAGCTTAAGGCAGGTTCTGCTTTCTTGAGTATTACCGAAAATTCCACGACTCACGAAGATGAAATCAAAATGGTTTCTCACTCTTCCGCAAATTTAGGAGGTACAATGTGGTGTGTAACGGTTGATGCCGAGAATCAAGGACAGAATCCTAAGTATGATTTCACGAACAAGATCGGAAAGTTTTTAGGTCTTGAGATCAGCACGATCAAAGGTAAGGCGGCGGCTCCGTTAGCTGCTGTACCTGCTGTTGTCGGTGGTGATCTTTCCGGTTGGAAATTCTCTCCTGTATTTAAGAATGGTGTGGAGAAATCCGTTCTCTATTCTTATTTCACGAATGACTCTGTAATCGGTTTGAAGGTGAATACTAGTGGCGATGTAGAAATGGTTAAAACTATAGCTACTACAGCTGGTATTACTGCCGCTGGTTTTACTGAATTTGAGTTGGTAGAGGCCGCTTCGATCGTTGTCTCAGGTGCTGATGAATTGAATACGATCTTTGGTACCCAAGATAAGAAAGCTGGTATCACATTGAAGTTTACTCCGGATGTATTAGGAGATGGAGCGGTAAACTACTTTACCGAGAAGAAGTTCACGGTTGAAGCTTCTGGAACTGCTAATTATTTCCATGTATTGAGAGCCGACTCTTCTTACTTGTACGTAGATACTGCTTATACGAATGCTGTGGGTGGAGCTAAGTTCTTGGCTTATAACTGGAGCAACTTAAAGGATACTTATAAGACTGGTACTAAGAATCATGCTACTCCGAAAGATTCTATCAATGCTACAGATTTATCAGACCAATATAAATTTATGTTTACATATTGGCCTTCAAATGACAGCTTGGAGATTCAGGTTAAACAATCTTTGTTAAAAACAAGTGAGACGTATTGGAAAGATGTTACTGCTACTACAGCTATGCAAAATCAGCATATCTCTTTGCAAGAGTTGCTGAAAGACAAGGTTCGTATCTTGACGGTAGATGCGGCTCAAAATACTAAGATTGAGTTAGGTTTCGCAGGTTGCAAAGTTTTGCCTACTACAAAGACAACTGTTGATGATGGTGTTTATGTAATCAGAAATGCTAAGACTGGTAAGTACTATGCTGCTCCGCTTTATAATGAATCTGCATCTAGTAAATACGAGTGGGTGACTTTGGATATTCAAGATGCTACTCATATGCCTGCTTATCAATGGGTTGTGTTGAAGAAGAACGTAACAGATAAGAATAAGGTTTCTGCTGTAGATTTGTATAACCGTGAGTATAATGACGGTACGGCTGCTGATGCGACTCTCCAATTGAATAAAAATGCGGGGGCTACTTATATGTATGCTGCTAGTTTTGGTGACTCTTTGGAATTTATCCCAGTCGCTAAAGAAATCTATACTGATAAGTATGTGGGTTATAAGCATCTGACTAATGATGAGTTGATCACGAACAAATATACTTTCAACTACTGGCATCCGTACGCATCTGATAAATTTATCGGTGTTAAGGATTCTACGATGAATGTGTTAGAGGGTAAGAAAGCGTTCACTCTTAAGTCTTCTTACAAAGAACATGCTTATGGCTATAATCCTTCTGAGGAGGTTTCCGGTAATGCGGACAAGAAGATCACGGGTCGTATCCCTGGCTTGGTGAGACCGGTAAGAACGATGTATATCATTACTAATGGTGAGACTACTTTCCGTAATCATAACGTAGCGGTAGAGTCTAAGTATAAATTGAGTAAGTATTATCCTAATACTACGAATGACTCTGTTTACTTCAAGGAGAACAACCATATTGAGGGTAACCATTACTATGCTATCCTTGAGGCTACTTCCGCAGGTGCTATCAGCACTCATAAAGCAGGTGTTTCCGATTATGATGCTTCCGCTACTTTGAAAGCTCAGGTAATGGGTGAGACTCGTACTTCCGCATTCGCTATCGCTCCGGACGAGACTCCGTTGTATCGTCAATTCAATAATGAACTTCTTGGTGAGAACGTTGATAATTCAGCTGATAGCTTGATGTTCAAGGAAACTATCCGTGGTGAATATTTGATGGATGAGCATAATGGTGCCTTGTTGAACAAGGATGTTGATTACGCTGGTATCTGGAGTGAGGGTAAGGCTGATGGTAAGTTGGCTTTCCGTATTGACACAGCATGGTTAACTCGTGGCGCAGGTAAGGTTAAACCTCAATACTTGGTATCCGCTTATCGTGAGTTGATCGAGGGTGAGAAGATCATTCCTTGTACTGAGACAGGCAAGCATATCACTGCTGATGGTCAAGTTACAGAAGATCCATATCAATGTGTACATGCTGTTCATGTGAAGACTCCGGCATTCATCTATGGTAAGTATTTGGTTAACTACTCAGACTCTGCTGCCGCTGTTGCTGCTCGCAAGGAAGCTCTTAACCCGTACTTGTTCAATACGAAAGCAGTTTCAAACAGTAGCTATACTCGTGTAGGTTTCGTTCCTGCCGTTCAATATGGTGATACCTTGATCGTTTTGACAGGTAAGTACAAAGCTATGACTGCTGATCAATTGAAGAATGAGGGAATCGAGTCTATTATGGCTGTTTATAAGAAAGATTATCCGAAATTCATCAACGTATTGTCTGGAGACAAGCATAAGAACGTAACTTGGTCATTCCGTTATGTAAATCCGGATAAGGCTGCTTTAGCTTATGTAGATGGTAAAGAGGGTGAGAACAACTCATTCTTGATCGAGTCTAACGTATATGCAACAGGAACAGATGGTGATAATCAATATCAGACTATCAAGGGTGATTTGGCAAAAGCTATCGCTCCTAATGAAGCTGCCGCATGGTTGAAGATGCACAATGGCTGCTTGGTATTGACAGATGCTAGCTCTACATTTGGTGCCGCTAAGACCGGTGGTGATGGAGCATTGGTATTCAACGCATATTCTAAGACTGAAGATGATGATATGGTAACATCTAACGATAACATCAACAATGTTGAAGGTGTATCTGTAGTAGCTGGTAACGGTACTGTAACTGTTCAAGGTGCTGCTGGTAAGTCAGTAGTTATCACTAACATCTTAGGTAAGGTTGTCGCTGAGACAGTTCTTACTTCTGACAACGCTACAATCGCTGTACCGGCTGGTATCGTAGCCGTAGCTGTTGACGGTGAGGAAGCAGTTAAGGTAGTTGTAAAATAAGACTAACCGATAGACTAAACGAATAGAGGCGGGGAGACCCGCCTTTATGTAATATATAATTAAATAACTATGCCGCAATAAAAAAGTATCCCGTGACGGGTGAACACGTGGCATATTAATACTAAAGTAATTAAAAGTTCTTCCGCAGGTATCCTCGTGAGAAGAGAAAGCGGATCAAAAAACAAGCCCCGTAGGATTATCCTATGGGGCTTTTATTTACCGTATCGCCACCTTGCGTACCGTATCGCCAATGCGGATGATATAATATCCCTTTGCGATATCTACGACATATTCGGCGGTGGACTGCTTGACTTCGATTTCTTTCACCTTGATGCCTACGACACTGTAGATTTCCAAGATACTCCCGACAGGAGCGTTCTCTACCTTGATGCGATTCTCGTAGGCCGTGATTTCGATAGGAGAGGGATCTTCTTGCCTAGAAGCAAATGTCTTGACTCCCGATTTATTAGCTTGTGCGTAAACCGGATAACTTGCGGAGAATGCAAGTGCCAAAGCGATGATATGTATAAGCTTCATTTACTTGTCCCTAAATTCGTACAAATGTAGAAAGTTTTCTGCATATTAGAAAGTAATTAGCTTTATTTCGTAAAACGGATGTATGATTATACGCTAAGCCTCATACCTTCCTCTCCTAAGATCGTGCCGGGAAATATCTTGTCTGCTTCTTTCTTTAACGGTGCCATATCCTCGTAACGAGCCGAGTAATGACCGATAACCAATCGCTTCACTTGGGCTTTATAAGCAATCTCGGCCGCTTGGCGGGCGGTAGAGTGGAAGGTCTCTTTCGCACGTGCGGCGTCACATTCAGCGAAAGTCGCCTCGTGGTATAATAAATCCACCCCTTCAATGATGGGGATTATAGATGGGTGAAAAGCTGTATCCGAGCAATAAGCATACCGTTTGGGAGCGACGGCAGGACGGGTTAAGCGGGCATTCGGGATTACCTCTCCTTCCGGGGTGACGAAATCAGCGCCCCTTTTGATCTCTTGTATCATACGGATAGGAACCTGATAGAAATCCGTCATCTCCCGGATGATATGCGCTTCTTTGGCTTTCTCGGCGAATAAATAGCCACAACAGGGTATACGGTGCTTTAACGGAATGGAATAAACGCTTAAGGAGCGATCTTCCATAACCAACGAATGAGTTGTCGGGTCGATTAAGTTAAAACGGATCTCATAAGGCAACCCTTTGCAAAAGATATCAAGTACCGGACGCATATAGCTCTCGATGTCTTTCGGCCCATGAATAACAAGTTCTCCATTACGCCCCAGCATACCTAATGTAGAGATCAATCCCGGTAGCCCGAAGCAATGATCTCCGTGTAGGTGGGAGATGAAGATATGATTTAAACGGCTGAATTTTATACGCATACGACGCATTTGCACTTGCGTGCCTTCCCCGCAGTCGATCATGTATAGTTTATCTCGTAAATCTACTATTTGAGAGGTCGCCAGATGGCGTGTCGTGGGCAATGCGGAACCGCATCCCAATATGTTTATATCAAAATCAGCCATTTGTTGTCTATGGGAATAATTGAGTGCAAAGATAATACAAAAGCATTTCTGTTCTGTGAAAAATAACAAAAAAACAAAGTGTAATGTATGCAGGATGAGGTGGATTCCATATATTTGTTTGCTGTCCTTCGGGAAAGCGAATATACAGTCGGTAAAT
>ENA-UEYF01001304-UEYF01001304.1-human-gut-metagenome-genome-assembly--contig:-NODE-1304-length-21088-cov-8.018895_pt1 | contig 21088 bp, 18 predicted proteins | sample MGYA00242902_ERZ507920 | MGnify/ENA primary metagenome ERZ507920 (study PRJEB26167, sample SAMN06115402) | human gut metagenome | host: Homo sapiens | place: China:Jiangxi | collected 2016-07-05...
ATCCCGAACAGAGAAGTTAAGCCCGTCAGCGCCGATGGTACTGCCTTCAGGTGGGAGAGTAGGTCGATGCCGAATTTTCAAAATCGCTGGAACTTGTTGCAGCGATTTTTATGGCGAGGTAGCTCAGCTGGTTAGAGCGCATGATTCATAATCATGAGGTCTCCGGTTCAATCCCGGATCTCGCTACAAAATGAAACCCATTGAGAAATCAATGGGTTTTTTATTTGAATCAAATTGATATTTTTATTCGGCAATAGTTACCTCGATACCGCGTTCACGCAATCCCTCGAGAGTTTTACTAGGTACATATTTATCCGTGATGATGTGATCAACGGCATCCAGATCGCATATTTTTCCGAAACCTCTACGTCCGAATTTAGAAGAGTCAGCCAGAACGACTACTTTTTGCGCAGCTTGTATCATTACTTGATTTAAATTAGCTTCCATCATATTCGTGGTTGTTAATCCATAATCTAGGTCTATCCCGTCAACTCCCATGAAGAGTTTACTACAAGAAAAGTTTTCCAGCATTTTTTCTGCATAATTTCCAACGACAGAGACAGAACTATTCCGTACGAAACCTCCGAGTTGTATTATATCTATGTTCTTGTTACGAGCTAGAATGTTTGTAACGTTTATAGCCGCAGCGATTACCGTGAGATGGCCTTGAGGCACGATTTCCCGGGCTAAAGCATGCATTGTTGTTCCAGATGCAATGAGAATAGAGTCGTCTGCTGTAATTAGACTTGCAGCATATCTACCTATCAGTCGTTTTTCTTCGGGATAGGACTTTTCTTTCTCGTTTACATGGCGATCATTGATATAAGGGTTGATTAAAATGGCACTACCGTGTGTGCGATAGAGCATTTCCTTTTCCTCAAGTAAGGTAAGATCCTTGCGAATCGTTACAGAAGATACTTTTAATTGGTTGGCGAGATCAACAACAGAAACGGAACCTTGTTGGCGTAATGTTTCTAATATGTAGTTGTGCCTTTCACTTAGAGATAATGTTTTCATTTTGTTTCGATAATCATATTTCCACCACTGCAAATATACATCTGTTTTATTGAATATTACTTATCAAGTGTTGTAATTAATTTTAAACTGGGGAAATATATTTCTTAAAAAATAGAAACTTTTGCTCTGAGTTTCCGTAGATTAAGATCAATACCAAAGAAAGATATGGCACTATTCGTAATGCGAAATGAGCCATAGAGACCAATAACAAAGAACGGAATTTAGGAAAATGAAGTTTCGGTTTGTAAGTATATAGTATGCTTGCGGAACGTTATTGGGATTTTATAGATTGTTGAATACATAAATAATTGTGTTATGAATCGAAAAGATATGTTGAATAAACTTCAGGAACCTGAGAAAGTATGGGATATGGTTGTGGTTGGAGGGGGAGCTACGGGTTTAGGTGTGGCGGTTGACGCCGCAACAAGAGGATATAGCGTTGTTCTTTTAGAAATGGCAGATTTTGCCAAGAGTACTTCCAGTCGGAGTACGAAACTGGTACACGGTGGTGTACGTTATCTTCAAAAAGGCGATGTCGCTTTAGTGTTAGAGGCGTTAAGGGAGAGGGGACGAATGAAGGCTAATGCACCTCATCTCGTGAAGGATCAAGCTTTTGTAATATCGAATTATACATACTGGGATAATTTCCTGTATTTCTGTGGGCTTACGCTTTATGACCTGTTGTCTTTTGGTTTCGGGTACGGGCGAAGTCGTTTTATTTCCCCCAAGAAGGTGATGGCGTATTTACCGACATCGGTGAAAAAAGGATTGAAGGGAGGTATTGTTTATCATGACGGGCAGTTTGATGATTCACGGATGGCAATTAATTTAGCTCAGACCTGTGCGGATAATGGGGGCGTGATACTTAACAAAGCGAAGGTTTCCGGGATTGTGCATGACCAGAACGGGAAGGTTGCCGGGGTGAAGTTCGTGGATATGGAGTCCGGAAAAGAGATGCAGTTGAAGGCGAAGAGTGTGATCAATGCCTGTGGAATTCTCGTGGATGACCTGATGGCGATGGATTCTCCTGGACATAGTAAGATGGTGACACCGAGCCAAGGAGTACATCTGGTGTTAGATATGAAGTTTTTGCAGAGCGATTATGCGATCATGGTGCCGAAGACGAGTGATGGACGGGTGTTGTTTGCCGTACCTTGGCACAATAAGGTTGTTGTGGGAACGACGGATATTATGCGTCCGGTTCCGGAGATAGAGCCGAAACCGTTGAAGGAAGAAATTGATTTTATTCTGAAAACGGCTTCTTTATACATGGACCCGGCCCCGACGTATGCTGATATTGAATCCGTGTTTGCGGGGCAACGGCCGTTGGCAGCCCCGAAACACGAGGGAAAGAGTACGAAAGAACTTTCCCGCGGACACAAGATAATAGTTTCCGATAATAATTTAATCACGATCACGGGAGGTAAATGGACTTCTTATCGTTTGATGGCCGAAGATACGGTGGATAAAGCGATTGCCATGAAACTGGTGGATGCCAGACCCTGCGTGACGAAAAAATTCCATATACACGGATATCGGAAGAACCCGAACCTGAAAGATCATATGTACGTTTATGGTAGTGATCAGGATGCGATTATGAAGTTGATTGCTGAAAATCCGGAATACGGAAAGAAACTGTCAGATAAATATGATTATACCGTTGCCGAAGTTGTTTGGGCAGTTCGGGAGGAGATGGCCAGAGAGGTAGAGGATGTTCTTGCACGGAGGGTTCGATTGTTGTTTGTTGATGCGAGAGAGGCGATTAAGGCAGCCTCGCTGGTGGCAGAAGTGATGGCGAAAGAACTTGGGAAGGATCAGGTATGGATTGGTGAAGAAGTGAAAGAGTTCACTGAGCTGGCAGAAAATTACATTGCGGCTAAGATCATGTTTTGATCTTAGCCCGGTGTATTTCATCCGGAAAAAGCCGCGAGTCGTAATGGAAACGTTTACGATAATCAGATTGGAATCAATATAATATTTATTAAAAATTAATATCATGTGGAGTTTTCTGAAGCCTGAGCCTCACAAACCCTTATTGCCTAAAGAAAAAATAGACCCCACGTACAAGAAGTTACGTTTACAGGTCTTTTTAGGTATATTTATAGGGTATGCGGGGTATTATTTAGTACGTAAGAATTTTACTCTGGCAATGCCCTATTTGCAGGAGTTGGGATTTGACAAAGGAGATTTAGGAGTGGCTCTTTCGGCTAATGCTATCGCTTACGGGATATCAAAATTTTTGATGGGAGGGGTTTCCGACCGGAGTAGTGCCCGTAAGTTTTTGCCGTTGGGATTGGTGTTATCGGCACTTGTGACGTTGTTTTTGGGTACAAGTGCGGGTGTTTCTTCAATCGTGGTCATGTTTATTACCCAGTTTTTGATCGGTTGGTTCCAGGGAATGGGCTGGCCACCTAGCGGACGAGTGATGACGCACTGGTTTTCCTTGAAAGAGCGGGGGACCAAAATGTCAATCTGGAACGTGGCCCATAATGTGGGAGGTAGTTTGGTCGGGATCATGTTCTCCGTGGGATTGGTGTGGTTCGGATCCTGGCAATCTGCCACGTTTATTTTTCCGGCTGTTGTGGCCTTGGTGGTTGCCGTGATTGCATTTATTCTGATCCGGGACACGCCGCAATCGTGTGGTTTGCCGCCGATCGAGGAATATCGTAATGATTACCCGAAGAATTACAGTGCGAAGTCGGAGGAAGAGTTGACGGCAAAAGAGATTTTTTTCAAATATGTTTTGAATAACAAAATATTATGGTATATCGCTATCGCTAATGCTTTTATCTATCTGGTGAGATACGGGGTGCTTGACTGGGCGCCGACTTACTTGAAAGACGTGAAAGGGTACGATAGCGGAGCGGTAGGCTGGATTTATTCGGCTTACGAGATTGCAGCCATTCCCGGCACGATTATCTGCGGTATCGTGAGTGACTACGTGTTCAAGGGACGACGGGCGATCACGACGATGATTTACATGGTGTTGGTGGCCCTGTTCGTGTTTATTTACTGGCAGACGGAACATAATCTGGTGATGGATAGTATATGTCTGATTGCTATCGGGTTCTTAATTTACGGGCCGGTGATGTTGATCGGGGTACACGCCTTGGATTTGGCTCCCAAAAAAGCGGCGGGAACGGCTGCCGGACTGACCGGTTTTTTCGGTTATTTCTTTGGAACGGCTTTGTTGGCAAATATCATGTTGGGGTACGTGGTGGATCATCTCGGATGGGACTGGAGTTTCATTATCCTGCTGGTGGCTTGTGCTCTAGCATTTGTTTTTACGGCATTTACAGTGAAAGAAGAACAATATCTGGTAAAAGAGAGTACTAACAAACATTAAACGCTCTAAAATTCAAAATTATGATTAAAAAGTTTTTTCATGCAGTGATGGCATGCGGGGTGATAGCCTTGGTCATGTCGTGTGAAGATCAAAAATTCAACAACATAAACGTCGATGTCGACAAGGTTGAATTGGATCATTTGACTCCCGATATGATTAAAGTGCGGGATTACGTGCCGGAGTATGCTGTTGTGGCTCACCGGGGATCGACCTTCTGGACCCCTGAAGAGACGGAGGCTGCGTATCGTTGGGCGAGAGAAATCGGGGCTGACTATCTGGAATGTGATATGCAGGTTTCGAAAGATGGAGTGGTGTTGGCATTGCATGATGACAACTTGAAACGAACCACAAATATTGAGAACGTGTTCGGGGAGACTATCCCTTACGAGATTAGAAAAGCGTATTACCAGAAAATTGGTTACTCGGAGGCAGAAGCAGAGGCGTTGGTGAAAGAGGATGCCAAGAATTTTGTACCGAATCTTCCGGCTTATTATACCTACGAGGAGTTGATGATGCTGGATGCTGGAACGTGGTTTAATGAAACGAGTATCGAACAGGCTCGCCCGAGTTTTGCCTCACAACATCAATACATTTCTACATTGGAGGATCTCGTGGCTTATTCTAAGGGGAAAATGCTGGAACGGGATGCGCAGGGAAAACGAGTGTTCACGATGGGACAGAAGACCGGGGAGAAGATCAAGAGTTTAAGCGGTACGGCCGACGTGATCAAGTACACGTTTGGTTACGTGGATGATCCGGAAGACACGGGTAATCGTCCGGGAATTTATATCGAGTTCAAGGAGCCGTGGCTGAATCCTACCGGGTTCGAGGAAATGGTTTACAAGGAACTGGATCGTTTGGGCATGAATATTATCACGCAACCGGAACCGGAAAGCAACCCGTTCTACGTGAATGGCAAGGTGAATACGGGGAACACGAATGGCAAGGTGATTCTGCAGACTTTCTCGTTGGAGAGCCTAGTGAGGGTAGCCGAGCATTTTGAGGGCAAGGTCCCGATGTGTTTCCTATTGTGGAAAGGTACGGGAGCGACGGATATCACGTATGACGATCCGCTGGGTTATGCCTCGTTTATTAATTTGGGTGTGAAGTACAAGGCTCATTTTATCGGACCGTGTATTGCCGGAGCCCCGAATAATTACCCGGAACTGAACCAACCGTGGCAGGATTACTTGATTCACAAGGCGGGAATGAAGAATCATCCCTACACGTTTGACACGTATGACCAGATGGCCAAGTATTTCGGACAATATAATTTCGGAGTCGAGATTGACGGGAAATATAGAGCACCTTATCTGGATGCATTGTTTACGAACCATTCTGATATGAGTATCAACTACATGATTACTCAAGGCTGGCGAAAGAGTCCGGCTTCCGAGACATTGGTTGACGCAAAGGTGGTGTTGGAGAGATTAGGTTACTAAATAATTGTTTAAATGCAGACCAGTATGAAAAAATATATATTATTCCCTGTTGTATTAGTCGCCCTCGTGTTGTCGTCTAATATGGTGAAAGCTCAGGCTGAGGATGTTGCTAATCCTCTTTTGCAATATATCAATAAGGATAAAGGAATTCGTTTCACGGCAGGCGCCCGTTTGTTTGCTGACGTGGCTTATTATCATTCGGAGTACACTCCGATGAAGTCGGGGGCAGCGCTCACTGATGCTCGTATACGGACGTCGTTGACGTACGGGCCGTTGTATTTTTACGCTGATTTCGATTTTTCGAAAGGAACTTTCAAGCAGAAGAATATTTTCGTGCGATATAATTTCCACGAATCGGCGTACGGGATTCATAGCGTGAAGGCAGGTTATTTCAACGAACCGTCGAGTATGAGTCTGAATGCGAGTTTGTATAATTACCATTTTATTTCCCGAGCGGCTCCGGCCATGGCTTTATCGGCCGGACGTGGTTTGGGGATTACCTACAAGTATTATGATGTCACTTTCTTTGCGGATCAAGGGCTTTTTGCGGAGAACAAGTACAATGACCAGATTTCCGGTTTTCAAGGAGTAAGCTTGAGTGGACGCTGGTTGTACAAGCCGCTTAATAATGAGTTCATAACTTTGCACGTGGGAGCTTCTTTTCGTTACTCTCGGATTAACACGGGCGAGGTGGTGAATAACGTGTTCAAGACGAATGTGGAGTTGGAGTCGAATATGCAGACTTACGTGGACGGTACGACGGAATTCCTGAATGCGCAGGTGCCTTGGGCGAAGAACACGATCACGGTAGGACCGGAAGTGCTGGTGGTTACCAGTAATATGTTTTTGCGGGGCGAGTATATTTACAAGAGATTGTACAAGAAAAGAAATGACGAGGCTTTGTTCGAGAATCAGTTGGGAGGCGTTTGGAGCTGGACAACCTTGGCATCCTGGCAGGCTGGAAACCCGATACGGACTTCCAAGTTCCAAGGGGCGTACGTGGAAATGGGGTACTTGCTTTGCGGTGAAGGATACGGTTATGACGACGAGTACGGATTGTTGCGGGGAAGTAACGAGAGAGGAGATCTGGAGATTGTGGCCCGTTACAGTTACACGGATTTGAATGACATTAATAAAGGTGATTTCTTTTTAATTGGTAAGCAGGTATTTTATCCCGGGGGAGTGGTGGCAGATTACCCGGCCGTGTCAACGAGTATTGGCGGGGGACGGTTACATGCGGCCACGATTGGCGTGAACTACACGTTCAACCAGTACGTGAAGGTGATGGGTGAGTACCAGTATGGTAATTTAAAGAATGTTTATTTCCCGTTGGATAAGAATTTCCATCAGTTGCAAATGCGTTTGATGGTGTCGTTCTGATAGAGGGAGGAAAGTTCATAAAGCTTGTAGGGTTTATAAACCTTACAAGCTTTATGAATTTGGTGGACTATGTAGACTTTTTTAGCGAGGTGGATTTGCTTTTTAATTCCTTTTCATTATTTTTGGGATTCGAAACACACAAACGCTAATTTATATCCAAACTATGAGAAAAGTCACTTTATTGTTGATGACCTTGGTCGCTGTGACTCATGTTGCGGTTGGTCAGGTTGATGTGAGTGCGGTCAATAAACCGATCGAGTTGTTGAACGAGGCAAACACGGATATTGAGGATGGAAATTATAAAGATGCTGTTCAAAAATTGATTGCGGCTAATCGATTGAATCCGAAATTGAGGGAGGTTTACTCGTCCTTGAATACGGCTTGTACTCACACGAACCAGATTTCTTTGCTGAAGGAGTTTCTTGTGAAAGGAAAGGGGATATTTGAGGAAGATGATGAGCTTTGTTATTATTTGGGAAATATTTACCAGAATCAACAGAATTATGCGGCAGCCATAAAGGAGTATTCTCTGGCAATCCAGTATGCCAAGAAAAATGGGGAAGAGTACGAGTTGGTATATGCTTATTATTTGAACCGGGGGAATTGTTACTTGAAACAGCGTGAATTTGCGAAGGCGATACCGGATTATACCTATTCTCTCAAGCTAAACAAGGATAACGGTGCTATTTATGCGAACCGGGGAATTGCTTATTTCAGTACCGGAAAGCGTAAGGAGGCATGTGCCGATTGGCGGAAGGCTAAATCGCTGGGGGTAACAAGCGTGAATGCTTATATTAATCGCTATTGTCGATAAAGGTTTTAAATAAAATAAGCGAGCCAAACGATTTTGGCTCGCTTATTTTATGTATTTATTGCTAGGAATTAGAACGTCCAGCCTAATCGAAGAACCGGTTCGATGTATGTTTTGACATTTGTTTGACGTGTTTTTACCGGGGACAAAAGTATATATAATTAAGCGAGGGCAGGAATGTTCCTGCCACTTGCTATTTGAAAATATCAATCAATGATGTGAGGTTGCTGGTAAAGAGTTTAACGGAAATGGCAAGTAAAATGATTCCCAGGAATTTACGTAATATGTAAGCTCCTCCTTTCCCGAAAATCTTTTCGACTAGCGATACATTTTTTAATACAAAATAAACAACAATAATGTTTAGAGTTAAGGCGATAATAATATTGATGGTATGATATTCCGCCCGCAAAGCCAACAAAGTCGTTAATGTTCCGGCTCCCACGATCAAGGGAAATACTAACGGTACAATGGATGCCGTTCCTGATGGACTGTCATTTTTGAAAATAGGGATTCCGAAGATCATTTCTACTGCCAGTACGAAGATCACGAGAGAACCGGCCACGGCAAACGAGGAAATGTCCACGCTGAACAAGTTGAGCAAGCCATCCCCGACGAAAAGGAATGCCACGAGAAGAATATATGATGCCAAAGCGGCTTTTATGGCACTAATTTTGTGTCCTTTATTTTGAATATCATTAATGATAGGCACGGCTCCCGTGATGTCAATTACGGCAAACAGGACCATGAATGCACTCGCAAGTTCTTGTATATTAATGTCTGAAAAACTCATATCAAAAAGATTGGTTTATTCTTGATTAAAGGTTATTTTTGCCTACAAAGATACAGAAACAAGAGGTGTTATCAAAATGAATCAAAATAGAAAAGTTATGGCGTATACGAAACTAATTGTCGAGAAACAGGATAATATTTGCACGGTTAAGATTAATAACCCGGAGGCGTTGAATGCTTTGAATTCGACGATTTTGAAAGAATTGGATGCTGCTTTCACGGCTATCGGGGAGGATGACAGTGTTGATGTTGTTATTTTGACGGGTGAAGGACGTTCGTTCGTGGCAGGTGCGGATATATCCCAGATGAGTACGTTGAACGCGGTGGAGGGGAAAGCGTTTGGAGAGCTGGGAGCGGCTGTTTTCCGTAAAATCGAATTGTTGAACAAGGTGGTTATTGCCGGGGTGAATGGTTTTGCCCTGGGGGGAGGGTGTGAATTGGCCATGGCTTGTGACATCCGTATTGCTTCGGTGAAGGCTAAATTCGGTCAACCGGAAGTCGGTTTGGGAATTACCCCGGGATTCTCCGGTACGCAACGGTTACCGCGTATCGTGGGATTGGGTAAGGCAAAAGAACTGATCTACACGGCTGACGTGATTGTTGCCGAGGAGGCTTATCGTATCGGGTTGGTGAACAAGGTGGTGGAACCGGAAGCACTGATGGATGAATGTATGGCTATGGCGAAGAAGATTGCTTCGAAAGCTCCGCTGGCTGTACGTTATGCGAAAGAAGCGATCAACCGGGGAGTAGAGACGGATATTGACACGGGTATTTCTATCGAAAGTGATTTGTTCGGAATCTGTTTTTCAACCGAGGATCAGAAAGAAGGAATGCAGGCATTTCTAGGCAAAAGAGGAGCGGAATTCAAGAAAAGATAAAAACTTGGCGTCTGGTACGATAATAGAGAATTTGATATTATATAATTGAAGGTTTTAAATTAAGAGGAAATGAAAATTTGCGTTGTAGGTACAGGTACGATGGGTAATGGTATTGCCCAAACCTTTGCTCAGGCCGGGCATGACGTGTTGTTAAAAGGTCGTTCAGAGGCATCTTTAGGTAAAGCTCACAAGGCTATCGAGAAAAGCCTTTCCAAGCTGGTAGAAAAAGGCAAGATGGAAGTTGCCGAGAAAGATGCTATCAATGCCCGCATCAAAGACACGATGGCATACGAGGATTGTAAGGATGCCGATTTAGTGATCGAGGTGGTTGCCGAGGATATGGCTACGAAGAACGAGATATTCAAGACTTTGGATGCTATTTGTAAACCGGAGGCGATCCTGGCTACGAATACTTCTTCTCTTTCTATCACGGAAATCGCTGCCGCAACCAGCCGTCCGGAGAAAGTGATCGGAATGCACTTCTTTAACCCGGTACCGATGATGAAATTGGTAGAGGTGATTAAAGGGCAGTTGACTTCTCAAGAAGTTCACGACAAGGTGATGGCAATCGCTGCAGAAGTGGGTAAGACTCCGGTAAGCGTGAACGAGGCTCCCGGATTCGTGGTAAATAGAATCTTGATCCCGATGGTGAACGAGGGTATCGGTATCTATGCAGACGGTGTTGCTACCAAGGAAGAGATTGACGAGGCTATGAAATTAGGGGCTAACCATCCGATGGGACCTTTGGCGTTAGGTGACTTGATCGGTTTGGACGTGTGTCTGGCTATCATGGAGGTGCTGTATAATGAATTCGGTGATTCCAAGTATCGTCCTCACCCGCTGTTACGGAAAATGGTTCGTGCTAACTTGTTAGGACGTAAGACCGGAATCGGTTTCTATGATTACCGGAAATAGGGAATAAAAAGTTTATAAAGTTCATAAAGTTTGTAAGGTTCATAAAGTTGCATTTGAGAGCAATGGATCTTATAAATTTTGTGAACTTTGTTTTTGAATGGTGGTTGATTTGTCTAAACAACTATGTTTGTTCCCTTGTCTTTCAGAAAGAAACTACAGAATTCATTGAGTTGTTGTTGCATCAATTCTTTTGGTATTAATAAGCGTTTGTATTCAGCGACCATTGTTGGACTCATACTTCGGTTCATCGCATATTCTACAACCACCTCGTCGGCTTCTGGGCACAAAATAATGCCGATAGAAGGATTCTCGTTAGTACGTTTCACATCTCTATCAAGTGCTTCCAGGTAAAATTCTAGTTGGCCGAGGTCTCTTGGATGGAACTTTGTTTTCTTTAATTCTACCGCTATTAAGGCCTGTAAGCCTCTGTGAAAGAATAATAAATCAGCCTTGAAAGTAGAACCGCCAACTGGTAGGCTATACTCTTGGTCCATAAACAAGAAGTCTTTACCTAATTCTAAGATAAACTGCTTCATGTGCTCAATCAATCTGTTGCGTAGTTTTGATTCGCTATGCTTCTTGGGTAGGCCAAGGAAGTCAAGGAATACTATGTCCTTGAATATTACAGGTGCATACGGATAAGACTCTAATAATCCTTTTGATAGATTCTTCTTATCACTAAGCAGCGTTGAAAATGTCTGATTGGTTAAACTGCGATCTAACTCTTTTACATTCAGACGTTCTTTGTGAGTGTATAATATATAGAATAATCGTTCTTCGTTATTACGATAACGGCTAAGTATCATCGTATGATTAGTGAAAGTGGTCATTGTAAGAACTTGAGGCATTCGTGCAGTTGACAACTGCACAATCTCATTATTTTCCCTTTCATTTATGTTATCATCTTGGGCTTCTAAATGAGCCGATTGTAATTGTGCAGTTGTTGACTGCACGAATTCATGTGACAGAAATTTCTCTACCGTTAAGCTAAATTGAGGCGTGGAATACTCTTCAAAATACTGAACCATATTGTAGATGTTTCTTCGGCTATATCCTCTTAAATCAGGACGGCGAGCACGAATGTATTCTGATAGTTGGCTCACCACCTTGCTTCCCCATTCTTCACTTTTCAGCTTTGCTGATACGTAGCTTCCCACGTACCATGCAGTCTGTAGCAATTCCTCGTTCACCATACGAGAGGCTTTGCTTTGGTGCAATTGAATGATGCTAATCACTTCGTCAAACTGCTTTTCATGCAGAACTATAATACTTTTGTTCTCGTCCATATTGCAAATTTACGCATTATTGGTATTTTGAACAATAATCTTCGCCATTGTAATTGATGCTTTGAATTTCAGTCACAAAGGTAGTTATTATTAATGAAATTATATCCTTTTCAATGAACTGCTTGCTGTGATGAAAAGTAAAATTTCCTGTGATATTTTATTGTCCTAATTGTATTACTTGACGTTTTTGCGGGTGAGAATCGTCTGCTGACGGACGGGATTTGAAGTTGTTAAAATTGAATGTTAACCCGATCCAGTAAGCGTGAGTGGCTTCTTTGCTATAATTTGCCAGGCGATACGATCCTGTATTTAAACGGGCTTGCCATTCGGACGTGTCGAATACGTCGGAAACGGAGAAGCTGATTTGAAGGCGGTCATTAAAAAATCCCTGTTTGATGGCCAAGTCCAAGTAGTAATTTTCTTCCACTTTGAATTGTGGTACTTTTGTTGGTGATTGATAGGAGAAGAGGGCTTGAAACTCGGTATGTTTTTTGGAATTCAAAGTTAATTCCAGGTCCCCCGACCAGGAAAAATCGTCGGCATGAAGGTCTATTCCTTGAAATTTCCCGTTGGTATGAGAGTGGACGAGGGATATGGAAGGGGTGATCGTTATCCATGAGGTGGGAGTGCCGGATAGATTGATGTCCAAGCCGACCTTATTCTCCATGTTGCCATTTGCATAAGACAGCGTTAGGGTGTTGTCTTCTGAGAATAACGTGATCGGGGTGATAAACTTTTCCGTGGAATTGAAATAAAGATTCCCGTTCAGTTGGAGCTTTTCTCTTGATAAAAGATAGTTGATCTCGGCTCGATTCGTGACTTCGGGACGTAACAGCGGGTTACCCTGCTCGAAGGTCTGGTGATCGATCGGGCTTGTAAACGGGTTTAGTTGGGTGTAATCCGGGAGAGTGGCTTTTCTGGTAAAATGAAAGGCCAGTTCTTGCTGGTCTGAAGGCGTGTACCGGAGGGTTAGGTGGGGATAAAAGTATAGTCGATCAGAATTATGTTTTTTCGTGTTTTCCATGAGCTTGGTGCGGGTAATGTCGTAATCGGCGTGTAGCCCTATTTTATAGTGCCAAAATTTTCCTTGTTGTCGGGAGTAGGAAAGATGTGCCGTGTAGATGTATTCATGGTGGTTTAGGCCGTCGTTAGGGGGCAAATTCGATAACCAATTATCAATGTTTTCTTCCGTGTCGTGAAGATTGTATCGGGTTTTATTCCATCTGGAAAAAAATTGAATTCCGGTTTCGAGTTGCCCTTGGTTTTCGAATGCATAGAGATAATCCATTTGTAAGCGGACGAGTTCCGGTTTCTCGTTTCCGGTGGAGGTATAGGTAAGGAGATCATTGATTTGATACGTGCTTGGACGGGAATCTTTCGTGTGGGAGAAGATCCCGTTTAGCGATAGTTCGTGTTTGTCTTTTTCGTAGATGTGTTTGTAGAATAAGGAACCTTCAATTGTTTTCCGGCTGAATGCTATTCGATGATGTAGGTTATATTCTTTTGCCTGTGTACGGTTATTTATGTCCCGGTTTGTCGTGATCTTGGGAAATTGCAACTTGAGATTCCATAGGAACAGATCGTGCGAGGAGGGGCGCATGTCTATTTGTAGGGCGAAGGAGTGGCTTAAATGGTGCTGCTCTGTTTCTATTAATTGTTCTGTTTCTACCGAATAAGAACGGAATAGTTCGCTGCTGATTTCAATCCGATCCGAATGTCCGGAATAATCCAGGAATAGCTCCCAATTCTTTTGTGTATATCCTAGGTTTACGTTTCCTGTGAAATTGTTCGTGAAATCATAGTTGAGGGAAACTGAACTGCTCCATGGATTTTTGGTCTTTCCCTCGTTTTCTTGGGCGTAAATGTCTGCATTCGTGTAAAAGGTCAGGAGGCTGAAGATGATTTGTGTGATGTGTTTTTTCATGGGTTTGTGCTGTTATTTCGCGGATTTGACAAGGAATATGAGTAGAAACTTGCGCCTGTTGAAGGTGTTTTAAGATTTTTTGTAGTTCGTGATTTATAGGAGAATCTCTAGAGAACAGGTGGAAATACTAGGGAAATAATACCCCTTTTTCGATGATGTCTCGATGCTTACTCGAAGCTTAACCATTGGGAAACGTGTGAGCAACGAATGTGCAACGGCTGAACAACGAATAAGTGGGATTATTGGGGTTACTTTACTTCTTTATTTGGGTTAGTTTAGAGTGGGAATAGGAGGTGTTGAATTCGATATTATGAATCGCGTGGTGAAAGATATAGCGGTGAATATAATTTGAGTTTGTAGTAGACGAGGCAAGGGCGGGGATGGTTTATTTTAGACGGATTTGGATATCTTAAAACGATCGTTTAATGATATCGTCACTTATCTACAGCGTGTCAATTTTCGTAAAATCATAAGTATTTGATTGCTAAAAAAGAAAAAATATTTTATTTCAATTTGCGTAATTCGAAAATTCACTATATTTGTAACGCATTAAACGATCGTTTTTTTTGTAGGAAATGATGTTTATGCGGACAGCTTCTAGGCGTTATTGCTGTTTAAGTATAGCGTGTAGGACACATGGCAATAAATCAGGACTCGTGGTAGGGTTAGTGCGCGAAGCGTACCCAATCGGGTCTTCATTTTTAAAATTGCCGGTATAAACACAAGCCTAAAAACAATCCATGATATCGATTGATAAATTAAACTGGTATGCCGCCTATACCCGTGTAAATCAAGAATTGGTCATTAAAAAGAAATTAGACGAGCTGGGGGTAGAAAATTATCTGCCGCAAGAAGAGCAAGTACGTGAAACTCCACTCGGCCGAAAGAAGATCAGGGTAATTCTCATTCATGGCTTGATCTTTATTCGAACAGATAAAGCAACTAGTTTTTCTTTACTGAACGATCACTTGTTGAATATTGTTTATTTGAAGGATCGTGAAGGACGTTGTTCTTTGGTTATCCCGGATAAACAGATGAAAGATTTCATGTTTTTGTTAGACTTTTCCACCGATGGTGTAGAGGTGCTAAATAAAGACTTGAAAAGAGGGGATCGTGTGCGAGTGATCAAGGGGCCTTTGTCGGGCTTGGAAGGGGAACTGGTACGCTTGAAAGGACACAAACGGGTTGTTATTCGATTGGATGGTGTGGCATCTATAGCCACGTCTTATATACCGGGTTCGTTTTTGGAAAAAATAGAGTAATAAGAAATAATGGAAAAGGATTTATTTCGCAAAGTGTACAAGCAGGTGAGTGGATTGGTGTTGAAAGATTGTCCCTCCTCGTCTCTGTCGGGACTTTTGCACGGTTACTTGTCGGTTTACTCGATGGTGAGAGTGTACCCCTGGCTGGAAGACGAGTATGGTAGTCTTTGGGATATTCACGATCGAATACGGGAAATTGCCCGGGTTATTCAAGAATTGTTGAAGGATAGAGATCTTCCAGTGGATACTCGTGCAGGGTATGTCGTGGATTTGATGGATGCTTACTTGTTGTATTCGGATATGAAATTTTTGGATACGGCATTGGATGCTGCTTATGAAATTCTTATTCCGAAGGGGAGTGATAAGATGGTATTGCCTTGTCGGACACCGAATATTTGCCGTCTGCTTTGTAATTGCTATTATTTTACGGGAGAAGATGAATGTGGTGCGTTGGCTAAAAATCTAGTAACGGAAGCTTTGGGAATAAGTCGGAAACTTAGTCATGAGGAGTTGTGGGATTGGTGGGGGGCTATCTGCTTTTACGAAGATGTTGTCGGGGCTATGGAATTGTCGCTAGAAGAGCAAATTCGTTTGGAAGAGGAACGAGTACGTTTGACAACCTGCGTGAAACAACGGAAGGATGAGATGATAGAGCGTTTTATGGGGTCGACATGTGAGGATCTTGGGGCATTAGCAAATGTGTTTAAGGTTTTGGCGAAACGTAATTTTTGTGAATATAATGAATTGAACGGTAAGGCTTTTCGTTAGGGGTTGTTTTTGACGTGAAATTAACGAAAAGCTGGCATCGATATATTTCGTTTTTGTTGACGAAGTGGGTGATATTGGGGTTTGAGGGATTCTGTATGTGGGCGATTAGATAAAATAAATAGAATTTATGATAAAAGTATTAGTCACGGGTGGAGCTGGTTTTATTGGCTCTAACCTTTGTGAAGCGTTACTCGAAAGAGGGAATGTGGTCACTTGTTTGGATAACTTTTCCACGGGGCATATTGAGAATTTGTTACCATTGATTGAAAGATTTCCCGATAAATTTAAATTGATCGTAGGCGACATATGTGAATTGGAAGATTGTCGTAAAGCCGTGGAGGGAATGGAGTATGTTTTGCATGAGGCCGCCTTGGGTTCGGTGCCGCGTTCGATAAAGGATCCTATCACCACGAACAAGGTTAATATTGGAGGTTTTGTGAATATGTTGGTTGCATCTAGGGATGCAGGAGTTAAACGTTTTATTTTTGCAGCGAGCTCTTCTACTTATGGGGATAGTCAATCTTTGCCCAAGGTGGAAGACGTTATCGGCAAGCCACTTTCTCCTTATGCGATCACGAAATATGTGAACGAACTTTATGCGGACGTGTTTGCTAGAACTTACGGGATGGAATATATAGGTTTACGTTATTTTAATGTATTCGGTCGTCGGCAAGATCCTTTTGGTGCTTATGCCGCGGTGATTCCTTTGTTTGTAAAACAATTGATGAAACACGAGAGTCCGGTGATCAATGGTGATGGGGAATATAGTCGGGATTTTACATATATTGATAATGTCATTCAGATGAACGAATTAGCTTTATTCACGACTAATCCGAAAGCGATAAATCAAATTTATAATACGGCATTTGGAGAACGGACGACTTTGAACCAATTGGTAGGTTATTTAAAGGAGTTTTTGGGAGAATTTGACGAAGCAATAAGGAAAGTCGAAATATTGCATGGACCGAATCGAGTAGGGGATATTCCTCATTCTTTGGCAAGTATCGATAAAGCTAAATCATTATTAGGATATATGCCGCGATATGACATGAGGCAGGGTTTACAAGAGGCGGTAAAATGGTATTGGAATAATCTATAATAAACAATAGAAACGAATTGTTATGCAAGATATAAAAATTTGCGTGATCGGATTGGGATACGTGGGCTTACCTTTAGCTCGATTGTTTTCAACAAAATATGAAACCATAGGTTTTGATTTGAATCAAAGACGGGTGGCAGCCTTGATGGCCGGGCATGACGATACCCTAGAGGTGAGTGATGATTTATTACAGTCGGCAATCTCGAATGGTTTTGTTTGCACGTCGGATATCGAAAAGATTCGAGAATGTAATTTCTACGTGGTGGCAGTACCGACTCCGGTGGATAAAAATAATAATCCTGATTTGTCTCCCTTGTATGGTGCCAGTACTACTGTAGGGAAAGTTATTTCTCGTGGAGACATTGTGGTTTATGAATCAACTGTTTACCCGGGGGTAACGGAAGAGGAGTGTATTCCTGTGGTGGAAAAGGTGTCAGGCTTGAAGTTTAACGAGGATTTTTTTGCAGGTTACTCTCCGGAACGAATTAACCCGGGAGATAAATTGCATACAGTGGAGAAAATTAAAAAGGTGACTTCCGGTTCAACTCCAGAGATTGGCCAAAAGGTAAATGAAGTTTATGCTTCTGTGATTCTGGCGGGGACTCATCTTGCTCCGAGTATCAAGGTGGCGGAAGCTGCAAAAGTGATTGAGAATTCACAGAGGGATATTAATATTGCCTTCGTGAATGAATTATCAAAGATCTTTAATAAGTTAAGAATTGATACGGGGGATGTACTGGAGGCTGCTAGTACGAAGTGGAATTTTTTACCTTTTAAACCGGGATTGGTTGGAGGACATTGTATAGGTGTAGATCCTTATTACTTAGCTCAATGTGCTCAACGGCATGGGTATAATCCTGAAATTATCCTTGCAGGGCGACGAATGAATGATGGGATGGGAGAGTACGTGGCAAACGAGGTGATCAAGTTAATGTTAAAGAAAGGGATTCAGGTATTAGGGTCTAAGATTTTGATTATGGGATTTACTTTCAAGGAAAATTGTCCCGATGTTCGAAATACAAAAGTTGTTGATATCTACAAAGCACTGCAAGAATACAATCTTAATTTGGTGGTTTACGATCCGTGGGCAAATCCGGTTGTTACCAAGTGTGAATACAACATCGAGATTGTCAATAACTTGCCTGTTGATGAATTTGATACGTTGATCCTTGCCGTGGCTCATGACGAGTTTAAGGAAATGGATATGACAAAAATATTGAAAAGGCGGCACGTGATCTTTGACGTGAAAGGAATCTTGGATAGAGAGCTAGTAGACGGGAGATTGTGATTTTGCAATATATGGAAAAAGATAGTGCGTGATTGTTAGGAGGTCATGTTTTTTTATTTACCTTTGTCTAAAGATAATAAAACCAAATGAAAACTAGGAATGAAATATTAAAAATGAGAGCGGTTGTATTGTACGTGTTACAAACATTCCAAGAGGGAGTGGATTATATAAAGCTCTTTAAGATTTTGTATTTTGCTCAGAAGGAACATTTGGTGAAGTACGGACGTGGGGTGATTGACGATACATTTCATGCATTGCAGTATGGGCCAGTTCCATCTTTTATTTATAAATCTTTCCAGATGTTGGAGGGACGTTTGGAGATGGAACCGGATTTCGAAGAATTTTGTAAGGGAATTCGAGTCGCAGACAAGTCAAAGGTTATCTCTACAGAGAATTCGGATTTGGATGAGCTTTCAATATCGGATGTGAAATGTTTGGATAAATCAATTAGAAAATACAAGGATATGGAGTCTTATTGTTTTTCCGGTCGTTCGCATGATGCTGCTTGGAGGGAAGCTTTTGGTAGGGCGCAGGAGGATCCGGAGAAAGATAGAATGACGTTATTAGATATTGCCAAGGCGGGACATGCAAAACTCGGTGTGATCGAGTATATCAAAGAGAATATTCAAATAGATAAATATTTGAAATAATGCTGTGGATATAGCTAATTCCGGCAAAATAGAGATCGGTGCAATTTATCGAATGAATTTGGATGAAAATGATGAAGTGACACCCAAAGATGGTATGAATTATCGTCCCAAGTTTTTGATTATTGTGGGAAATGCGGATTATGGATATTACGTGGCTTATGTTCTTGTGAATAAAAATGTAAATCAGAAATTTTTGTATTCTAAGGAACTATTGGATTGCCAGTACCCATTGCATATGAAGGATTACCCGGAAATTTTTAAGATTGATCCTAGTTTTGCTAATTTGGCAAAAATAAGAGAGATAGAGCAGGAGCGTTTGTTAAAAGAAGCTTCTTATCAAGGAAAACTTACAGAAAAAGACTTGTATTTGATTCTGGAATCGTTGAAAAATTCAGAAATTCTTACGGTAAAAGAAAAAAAGCGATTTGGTTTTATTCTTTGATTAAACAGTAAGCACTCAAATTAGGGCTTAAAAACGAGGTTTTTATTTTTGCTACAGAATTTAAAATCACAGATTAGGTGCAGCAGTGAAGATTTGGAAAGATTTTATTTCTAGTACTAGGCAGAGGTGAGGCCGAACTGCATTTCTATAGAACAGTTTTGTTCACGTAACAAAGTATCTTATAATATATTCAACGAATGGTACAAGGATACACGCTGTAAAATTGTGGAGGTAAAGGTGGATGGTCGCCCCTCTCCGGTTCGGGCAGATCAAGAGAAACAGGCTTAATTCCAAGAGGCTGGGGTTTCGAAGGAACGTTCTTCCCTGGTGCGCATGCTTGTAGAATTGCGTGTGAGCAACGGTCTCCATGTTTCGCAGAAAAATCTAAGTTACCAGAAGTTGAAACAACTGGTAGAGAAAATCAAGGAATTATAACGCATTGATATATGGGGTTAAAACAAAAAACAATTTTTGGATTAATTTGGACTTCTGCAGGAACGTTGGTGAATGGATTGATAAGTATTATTGTTACGATAGTTTTATCAAGAGTGTTAGAACCTTATGATTTTGCATTGATAGCATTATTAATTGTTTTTGTTGCCGTATCCAATGTTTTAATTGATAGTGGATTTACGCAGGCAATTATTCGGGATGATAACCCTTCGCAACAAGATCTGTCGACAGTTTTTTTCTTTAACTTCATAATGTCAATAATACTTTATGCGATATTGTTTTGTCTATCTCCCTATATCGCAATGTTTTTTGATGCTCCAGAATTGGAATTGTTGGCAAAAGTCGTTTTTTTAGTGATTGTCTTCAATTCGGTTTCTATCATACAGAATGCAATGCTTAATAGAGAATTAAGATTTGCATGGGTTGCAGGGGCTACGGCTCTTTCGTATATTATAGGGGGTATTGTATCTGTTGTGATTGCATTTTTGGGATTTGGCGTGTGGGCCATTGTTGCTAATATGGTTATTCCTCCATTTGCAAAGAGTCTTATTTTATGGGTAAAATCTTCTTGGAGACCATTGTTTGCATTTAGTTTTAAGTCTTTGAAAAAATATTTGCATTTTGGAATATTTTTAACGATTCAAGGACTTATTGATGTCGTTGTTACAAATTTGAATTCAATCTTTATCGGCAAATTTTACACTAAAAGTGAACTAGGATATTATTCACAGGGAGGAAAAATGGATAGTTATGTTATTACTCCCATCGTGTCTGTATTGCAAAAAGTAACTTATCCAATTCTTTCTAAAATTAAGAATGATGAAGAAAGGCTTAAAGAGGGATATAGAAAAATTATCACAATGACACTATTTACTTATTTGCCAATCGTTTTTTTTGTTATTATTTTCTCAGATCCTGTAATCGTGATGTTTTTGGGAGAAAAGTGGAGCGATGCGGGAATTTTTTTGAAAATTTCTGCCATAGGTAGTTTGATTTATCCATTACAAAAAATTTGTGAAAATATTGTGATGGTAAAAGGAAAAACAAGACAGATGTTATATATGGCATTAATTAAACAGACTTTGAGAATATTAGTGATGTTTTTGCTCATTTATAAAGGTGTGCTGGCATTGGCTTGGGGATTTATGTTAACAGGTATTCTAGGAGGGATATTATATATATATATTGGAATGAAATATCTTGGCTATACATTGGGGGAATTTTTGTGTGATAATGGAAAAATTGTGTTGCTTTCATTTGGTGTGTCGTTATTATTGTATATTATTTTGATAAACATAGAATTTGGGGGATTGTATATCATAATGGGGGGAATTTTCG
>ENA-UEYF01001305-UEYF01001305.1-human-gut-metagenome-genome-assembly--contig:-NODE-1305-length-21055-cov-7.015349_pt1 | contig 21055 bp, 12 predicted proteins | sample MGYA00242902_ERZ507920 | MGnify/ENA primary metagenome ERZ507920 (study PRJEB26167, sample SAMN06115402) | human gut metagenome | host: Homo sapiens | place: China:Jiangxi | collected 2016-07-05...
GACGACGAACAGAGGGTAAATTTAATTCTGACATTGGTTTACTAAGTTTACTGTAAACTTTTTTCAGGACAATACACGTGGTTAGGCTATCCTTTCCCTGTATCATGAACATAGCATGTACATAGTAACTACATAACATGAATACTGACGGGTGTACATGCTCCGTTCTTGTTATGTAGGCATTTCGTTGTTGTCTGCGGGCAGGGATAGGGCAGGGATTAACAGGAGGTAGGCCTTCCCCGTGTAAGGGGAATTTGTAACAGGTATACCTATGGGTACGGTAAACTTGTATATAGGTTCTTAAATAAATTTTATTTTTTGAACTACTCGTTTTATTTCTTCTCCTGTCTTTAATATATAACTGATGGAATAGTTATATATGAAAATTTGAAATTTTATTTATAAAGTGTTCTTCTGTAGTTTAATAAGTGTATTAACCTTAAAACATAAAGTTATGAAAAAAAGTATTTTGTTATTGTGCATTGTATGCATGGGGTATGTAATGAATGCAGCAGAATTAAAACTTCAATTTTTTGATAAAAGTTGGAGGCCGGTTCTTTTTGTGAAATGCGAAGTGATACATATGGTAACAGGTGTGACCGTGAGGTTTTTTGATTTGGGAGGGTATAATGTAACTACGATTTCAGGATTAACTGAAGGTCAAAGCTATATGGTGAGATATTTGCAATACGGTTATGCTGATGATTGGCTAGAATCAATAATTAGAATTTCTAGTCCGAGTACAAAGGTATCATTAATTTTTCCGACTGATGGTATTATCGTGACTCCGAATTTGTTGGATACGGATTGTCATCAAATTAGAGCAGATGATAGTACAAATGATATTTTAGTGTTGATAAGAGATAAAATTTTTACTGGTATTTTAAATGAGGAGCGATTTTATTCTAAAATAGCGTAATGTATTTTTACAGAAGAACATTTTTTATTTTAGAGAATATGGGAATAATGAAAATAATAGCACGGTACGAATGGCGACTTCTGGGACGAAGTCAGATTTTTTGGTTTGTTGGGTGTATTTCATTCATTAGTGTGATTTTGTTGCACTTTTTTTTTCAGAGTAATTTCGTGTTTGAAAGTCCTTGGCCTTTGGTCGGTTTGCCTTGTGCTGTACCTTTTTTATGCGCTTATTTTTTAAATTTTGCTCAGCTTTTTTTTGTCTTATTCGTGACAGGAAATTTTTGGTATGATGATCGGAGGGTGGATTCCACGAGTGTATTACTGGTTCGGCCAGAAGGAAATGGGGAATATGTGTTGGGAAAGTTGCTCGGAACTTTGGGGCGAGTCGTGTGTTTTGATGGGATTGTTCTATTAATGGCTATTTTGATTCATGTTTTTGCTAGTTCGGCACCTTTTGATTTATATTATTATTTTTTTTATCTGTTTATTTTGTTATTGCCATCGTTATTTTTTTTGTTAGGGATGGTATTTTTTATCAAGAGCTTGATCAGAATACAAGGGATTGCTTTGATTTTGTTGATTGGTATTTTTTCAATTCTTTTTTATCTATCGGGAAAAGAATTGTGGATATTCGATTTTATGGGGCATTATATTCCCAATGTATTTTCGGAAGTGACGGGAGGGCGTGAGCAAGGTTTCTTTCTAGTTCAGCGTTTGTATATTTTTTTGGTTGGTTTGAGTTTGTGTACGTTATCTGTTGCAAATATGGAACGTTTGCCAAACTGGAATTATTGTCACCGAAAGATGTATGTTGCCGGAGGAATTTTCGGAGGACTAGCTTTGTTGGCCGTAATCGGTGTTTTTTGTTCTTTTCATGAGAATATTAAAACCCGTTCTTTTTATAGTGCTTGTCAGGAGAAGTACGAGAAGACTCCAGAGGTTCGTGTCGTGAGTCATGATATTGAATTAAGACGTGCAGGTGATTCGTTATATATGAAAAGTCATTTGGTGTTGGTGAATGAAGGAAAATATCCTTGTTCGACATTTACTTTTTATTTGAATCCCGGTTTGAGAGTCGATTCGTTGTGGGAAGGTTGTCAACAGGTTGCTTTCTTGCGAGAAGGACAGATTCTTTCGATAGATCGAAGATTATGTGCAGGGGATAGTGTATCTCTTCAGTTGGAGTATAGTGGGAAGATAGACGAACGGATATGTTATCTGGATGTGGCAGATGATGTTTATAGTTCTTTTAAGGTGTTTCCGGGGGGACTTCCGTATAGGTTCGCCCGATGTTACGCATATGTTGGAGATGATTTTATGTTGCTGACACCCGAGAGTATTTGGTATCCGGTGACTTCTCCTCCGGTGGTAACGTCACGGGATGTTGTTATGAGGGGGATGTATTTTACACGGTATACGTTGCGGGTCGTGGGAGAGAAAGATCGGGTGGTCATTTCTCAAGGTAAGTGTTTGCGGGAAAAGGATTCCCGATTATTTGATGCGGGACATGCTTTGCCTGCCTTGTCGGTTTGCATGGGAAACTACGAGCGCAAGTATTTGAAGGATGCTGGGACTCTTTATGAAATCTATTGTTTTAAAGGCCATGATTTTTTTTCCGCTCATTTCAAGGGAAAGAAAGCTGTGCGGGAAATGATTGATTTTCAAAAATATAATAATCTTGGTTTACGGGGAGGTGAATTGCCTCTGGAGCGATTGGCATTGGTCGAGACACCGTTTTCTTTTTATGCATACAGTCGGTTGGGCCAGCTCGGGAGTGAATATGTCCAACCTGAAATTCTCTTTTATCCGGAATGGGGCGTTGAGTTAGAATATTTTAATATAGAGAACATGAAGAGGAGAGATAAAAATGAACCGTGGTATGATGAAACGGAGTGTGAAATGAATGTATTGAATACGTTGGTCGGTCTTGGTTTAGTTTGCGATATAAGAGGTGAACGTGTTCATAATATGATTTTAAGTCAAATGAATTATAAATATAATACACGAGAGTTTGTTGCTAATAAGCGTAGTTGTCTTCCTTTGTTTTTTACGTATGTGAATTTTATCAAGAGTGATTCTTTTCCTGCGTTTAATACTGTTTTGTATATGATAAGGGGAGATAATAACGAGGACGTTGAATCAGGAGTATTTGAGCAAGGTGGGTATTCCCCAGCCGTTTCTTATTTATCGGAAAATAGCTTGTCGGAAGCTATTCAAGATAGTCTGTTGAGTTATGATGTATTATTTGAAGTTTTGCGTTTGAAGTCTCGTGAATTGAAAGAGTATATTCTGGCTCATGTAGCCCAAGATGAATTTATAGACTTTTTTGAAGATTTTTTTAGAAAGACTCGTTACCAGAATGTCGATTACGAGGTGTTTAACTATGAATTAAAAAACAGGTTTGGGATTGATTTGGGAAATTATGTGCGAAAATGGTATCATACAAAAGAAATTCCTTTATTTTCTGTAAATGAGATTGGCGTGGAGTCTGATATCGAGAATGGAGTATTTTACCTGAATGGCAAGGTTTGGAACCGTTCGAATGTGGATGGCGTGATTACCGTGTATTTTCGTGTTGGTCGAGCTGGAAATTTTTTTAATGAAATTCGGAGGTTGGTTGTGCCGGAAGGTACGTGTGAGCGAATCCGATTCGCATATTCCCATGAGTTGGAGGAGGTGAATGGCTCGTGCAAAGTGGTTGTCGCGACAAATTTTTCTTTGAATGTTCCGAAGATTTACGAGTGGAAAGCGAAAGTTGAGGATATTGGAACGACGAGAGATACGACTATCGGTTTGTTCAAGCTTGAAGATTCCTGTAGAGCTGTGAATATGTATGAATATGTCGTGGATAACCGTGATCTGGGATTTCGTTTGTATGAGAAGGGCATGAAACCTTTTGCTTTGAGGGTTTTCCGGGGGGAAAAGGATTATCTTGGTTTGCTATCGGGAGAAATCGTGTCGAGTTGGCAGTCTGTTGCGTTTAAAGAGTTCTATGGGGATGCTTTGCGTGATGCTCACTATCGCACGGCTACCGGAAATGGAGCTTGTGCGGAATGGAACGTGTTTTTGCCGGAGGCGGGGTGCTATGAAGTTTTCGTGTATAATGTACCGGAATTTGCTCGTCAGGCGATGATCTTTGCGGAGATGGGAAGTAATTTTTTGCAGCGTTACGTGATTTATCATGAGAAGGGAATGTCTGATTTTGAATTGCTCTCGGGTGAAAAAGCAAATGGGTGGGTATCCGTAGGTAAATATTATTTCCCAGCAGGGGATGCAAAAGTTGTACTTTCAGATAAGGGAGGTTTCCCGGGGCAGTATATTTTTGCCGATGCGATGAAATGGGTTCGGGTTTCCGGAGATTTATGAATGTAGGTTTTTGGAAAATTTTTTCTTGTTTTTCTTATTTGAGAGCCACCCGTTTTTTAGAGGAACCTGTCTTATGAATGAAAAGATAAAATAATGAACGAGAATATAGATGATATATTGATAAAGCGACTTGCCGGAGAGGTGTTATCCCGGGAAGAAAAAGCGTGTTTCGATGAGTGGATTGGAGAACAGGATCATGAGGCGTACTACGTGGAGCTGATAAAGATTCGTTCGGGCATCATCGCTTCTCGAGTTAAGGAGAGAATCGATAAGGAAAAGGCGTGGAATAAAGTTCGTCCCGTACGTAAAATATCTCGAATGCGGATACTGCTGAAATACGTGGCTATTATGATCTTACCGTTGAGTCTCGGATTCTTCCTTCTCACCCGAGAAAATAAACCGGAAAAAGTAGTTTACGCTGAAGCGCCCGTGCAACCGGGTAAAAAGCAAGCCGTGTTAACCTTATCTTCCGGGCAGCAAGTAATGCTTGCGGACACGGTTGTTCGTGTGAACGAGAAAGGGATGGTGATTTCGAATCTTCCGGATAAAGAATTGGTTTATAAAATCATGAATGATACCATGAAAACAGAGACTGTTTATAACATGGTCACGGTTCCTCGTGGGGGTGAGTATAAGCTGGTGTTGGCTGATGGTACAATCGTTTGGTTAAACTCTGATAGCCACATTCGTTATCCGGTAACATTTTCAGGTGATACTCGACAGGTCGAATTAGAGGGGGAAGCGTATTTCGAGGTGGCTAAAGATAAGGAGAAGCCTTTCATCGTGCGAATGAACGAGTATAACGTGCGAGTGACTGGGACTCAATTTAACGTGCGGAATTACTCGAATGAAAATTTGGCAACGACGCTAGTTGAAGGGAGAGTGCAGATAGAGAAAAAAGGGAGGGTGGACAGATTGCGACCGGGACAACAAGCTATTTTGGAAAATAATGAAATACGGATACGGACGGTGAATGTGAATGAACAAGTGGCTTGGAGGCATGGGGCGTTTGGTTTTACGCAATGTCGATTGGAAAATATCATGGAAGAACTTGCCCGTTGGTATGATGTTGATGTGTTTTACATGAATCAACAAGTAAAAAATTATCATTTCTCAGCTTGGTTTAAACGAAGTTCTTCGATAAACGAGGTGATCAATATACTAGAAAAAACAAAGAAAATAAGTTTAGATCTTAAAGGACGAATTCTCACGGTAAAAGATATAAGTAGAAATTAAAGATAAAACAGGAAGCTTGCGCCAACATGCTTCCTGTATCAAAACTCCTCGCCAAAGGAATTTTAATGTTAAACTTGAAAAACAAAGTTATGAAATTTTTATGTAGAAACCTAATCTGGATTATGATTAAAATCAAGCTGGTATTTCTGGTATTGGTTTTGGGCTTCTCTAGCTTAAATGCGAAGGTATGGTCGCAACAGGATCGGATTGATCTGGTATTTGAGAACATGAATATGGTTCAGCTTTTTGAACAGATTCAGCAAAAGACCAATTTGAAATTCGTATTTAACCACGAGGATGTTCAAAAGTATACCGTTAGTGGAAAAGTACATTACAAGACCGTTTCGGAAATTCTCGATCTTGTTTTCGTGGACAAACCTTTGCGATATGAAATTACAAGTGATCATGTCGTGATCTTTTACGCCGAGCAACAAGATGACGAGAAGAAAGTAGCCGGGATTAAAGTGAAAGGTACGGTTACGGACGAGGAAGGTATTCCGCTACCGGGTGTCACGGTAATGATTAAGTGGACAACCATAGGAACGGCAACGGATATCGATGGAAAGTTTAATTTGGAAGTACCTCAGGCGGACACAACGAAATTGATTTTCACTTTCGTGGGGATGCAGAATTATGAGTTGAGATTATCTAAGAAAAAGACGGAGTATAATATCGTGATGAAGTCTGATACGAAGGCTCTGGATGATGTTGTCGTTACCGGATTTTTCACGAAAAAGAAAGAGAGTTTTACCGGATCGGTAAAGACGATGACCGTCGAGGAAATAAAGGCGGTATCGAATACAAATCTGATCGGTGCGATTTCCATGTTGACACCCGGTATGCGTATGGTCGAGAATAACGCGTTCGGGTCAAATCCGAATAGAATGCCGGAAATTGTGATTCGTGGAACATCATCCTTATCAACGGAAGGTGACGAGAGTGCGAATCAGCCGGTTATTATTCTGGATGGTGTGGAGATCACGATGCGGGATTTGTATGATATTGATATTAATGATATCGAGCGTGTTGACGTGTTGAAGGATGCTTCCGCGACGGCATTGTATGGAGAGAAAGCAGCTAACGGGGTGATCGTTATCGAGAGAAAGAGGGTATTGAATGACAAATTGCGTTTGTCATATAACCTGGATGGATCTCTTGAAGTCCCTGATTTGAAGTCATACGATTATCTGAATGCAGCAGATAAGTTGGAATTCGAACGTTTGGCGGGATTGTACGATTTTTCATTATTGAAAGATTTTGAAGAGTACAATCGGAAAAAGATTTTGATATCTAAAGGGTTGGATACGGATTGGATGTCAAAACCTTTACGTTCGGGATATTCGATAAATAATTCTATCGGGGCAAGTGGCCGTGGTAATGATATGACTTACCGGGTTAATGCTAATATGAGAAATATAAAAGGGGTTATGAAAGATGACTATCGTAACACGATCGGTTTATCCATGTTTTTATCGTATCACGTGGATAACCGGGTTACCGTTTCGTTTCAATCCAGTTACTCCGATTTGACATGGAAAGAAAGTCCGTATGGAAGTTTCTCTGATTACGTGATTATGAATCCTTACGATGCTCCTTATGACGAATACGGGCGAGTGAATAAAACGATGTCCTGGGAAATGGCAAATCCTTTATTCGAGGCCGAGTGTGGTAATTATGATGAAGGTGCTAGTCGTTCATTTACCAACACTTTATCTTTCCGTTGGGACGTGTTACCCGGATTCTTTATTAATGGAACGGGTACGATTGTAACTTCCAGAGAGAGAACGGAAAAATTTATTTCTCCGGAATCTAACGAGTTTAAGGATGTTGCTAATCGTTCAGAACAGGGTTCCTTGTCTATAAATAACATAAGGCGACTTTCGTATGAAGGAAAGTTTGTTGTAAACTATGCGAAAAATTTGGGAGAGGATTACCTTCTGACATTGCACGGGGGATTTGATATATCAAAGAAAACTCAGACAATGGATGGTTATACGGCTTATGGTTTTTATAAATCCAGTTTGCATGCACCAAACTTTGCTGCCGGATTTGGAGAGGGTAGACGTCCTACGGGGACTGATGACATAGAAACTAGTGTCGGACCTTTCATTAATGCGAATTTTATTATGAAGAATCGTTATTTTGTGGATGGATCTTTCCGTCGTTCCGGTTCTTCTAAATTTGGTGATGAAAATCGTTTTGCTCCATTCTGGTCTGTCGGAGCGGGGTGGAATATTCATAACGAGGAATTTGCAACTCGATTCGGGTGGTTGAATACATTCCGGTTGCGTTATTCTTATGGTGTGACGGGTAATGTGAGTTTTGCTCCTTATCAGGCTGTTACGACTTATTTTTACAATGGAGATAATTTTTATCTGCATGGAATCGGGGCTATCCCGAAGACGATGGGAAATAAAGATTTGAAATGGGAGTTGACTAAAGAACATAACTTCGGATTGAATGCCGAATTCTGGGATGGACGAATCAGTGCGGTATTTGATTATTACGTGAAAACGACAGATGACGTGTTGATTGATATGTCGGTTCCTCCTTCCGTGGGAGAGACAACGGTACGAAATAATTTGGGACAGATGAGGAATAAGGGGTTTGAATTCGATGTAACATGTCTGATTGTAGCGACAAAAGCTTGGCGTTTTAGCTTGAAGGTTAATGGAGACCATAATAAAAACACGATCTTGGGTATCAGTAATAGTTTGGCTAAATATAACGAGGAAGCTAATGCTGACGGATCGTCAGCTCCTAAGGTATTGTATAAAGAAGGAGAATCCAAGACTGCGATATATGCCGTGCGTTCGGCGGGAATTAATCCGGCTACTGGACAAGAAGTCTTTATTAAGAAAAATGGGGCTTGGACTTTGGAATATGATTTGAACGATAAAGTGGTTGTGGGAGATAAAAGTCCTTGGTTGAAAGGTGCATTCTTCCCGATGTTATCGTACAAGGGATGGCAGTTGAATCTGGCATTCGAATATAATTTTGGAGGACAGATATATAACACGACACGGGCTGATAACGTGGAGAATGTAAACCCGAGGAATAACGTAGACCAGCGGGCTTTTGATCAACGTTGGAAAAATGTAAATGATATTCCCCCTTATTTGGATATTGCTAATGCAAGTGATCGGACAAATTACCACACCACTCGTTTCGTGGAGGATGACAATAACGTGATTTGTCGGAATATCGAATTGTCTTACGAGTTTAATCCCGATTTATTGAAAAAAATTGGATTTAAACGTTTGAGACTGAGTGCCGGAATGAAAGATCCGTTCCGTATGTCTTCCGTGAAATTTGAACGAGGTACCGATTATCCGTTTAGTCGTGGATTTACCTTTTCTGTTAGCCCAACATTTTAAAGAGATGTGATTATGAAAAAGTTGACATATATATTATTTATCCTGTTAATAACTTTTTATTCTTGCGACAGTTTTCTGGATGTGAGACCAACAGGAGAAGTTGTGAACAATGAATTGTTCGAGACTGCTGAAGGGTACGAGGAAGCTTTGTATGGGGTCTACTCGTTCTTGGCAAGAGAACCTTTATATGGTAAGAATATGACCTATGGTTTAGTGGATGTTGTCGGACAGTATTTTGCCGGAGGTTGGGATGCGCATTGGTCGCACAAATTACGGGAGTATGATTATAAGCACATGGAAGTCCGTCCGGAAATTGATGCTATATGGGAATCTATGTATAAGGGGATTTCTTATGTGAATAATATGCTTGAAAATCTGGCGGAGCGGGATTCCTCGGCGTTTGCCTTGTATAATGTGTATAAAGCTGAGGGACTCGGATTAAGGGCCTTCATGCATTTCGAACTTCTTCGCCTGTTTTCGGAGAGTATCATACAAAACCCGGAAGCCACGGGGATTCCGTATCGGGAGAAATATTCTTATCAGGTAACACCGTTTGACCCGATTAAAGTATCATACGAGAAGATTATTCGGGATTTTAAAGAGGCCGAGAGATTATTGACTGCACACGGGGAATATTTTGATCGGGAAGATGAGAATGCAGGAGGTTTTATCAAGGATCGGGTTATTCACATGAATTTATATGCGGTACAGGCTCTGTTGGCAAGAGTGTATTGGGAAAAGGGAGATTTGGAAACGGCGAAAAATTATGCCATGAAAGTAATCGAATGTCCTTTTTTCAAGATGGAGGAGAAAACAGATGTAGAGGATATGGTAAATGGAGTGATTTCCAATAAAGAAACGATTTGGGGATTGTATTCCGAGGAATTTCCTAATTTCACCCGTGAGGTCCTTTATCAAAATGGTGGAAGTTTTACGTATGATCCGAAACCGGACTATCGGGATATTTATGAGGTAGATCAAGACGGATTTGATTATCGTTTGGATAAATGGTTTCAAACTTTGTCGGATCATGGAGCAGAAGGTTTGAGATGTATGAAAGTGGTCGATCGTTTTAAAGTTCGATTAGGAGCACGTCCTGTAAGTAAATTGAGTGGAATCAATATGATTCGATTGCCGGAATTATATTATATCGTGGCTGAATATTATTTGGTTATGGATAATGTGGAAATGGCTGCAACTTATTTGGATAAAGTTGTTCGGGCTCGCGGATTGAATGGTTTCAACAAAGGGGACGGAATTGTTGTTGTATCACGAATGAATATTAATAACGATAGACGAAAAGAGTTGGTTTGTGAAGGACAATGGTTCCAGATCATGAAACATTATAACATGTCTATTTACGAATCTATTACTGACCAGACATTCCAACCGTCAAAAAATATTTATGTGTTTCCTGTGCCTGATGATGAATATGAATATAGAAACTAATATGAATGTTATGAAAAAGCTATTATACACGAGTATTACCACAATATTGTTATTAGGGATATTATTTTCATGCACGGATGAAGATTATAAGTTGTATAATCCCTCTTTAACAAATAAAATTTATTTTGATCGGGATTCATTCTTTTTCGAGTATGGCCCGAGAGAAGATAAGGATATTGATTTGGAGGTTCCGATTAGTCTGATTGGTTTGGCCCATTTTGACCGGGATGTTGAATTTAAGGTGAGTGCGGATGTTCGTAATTCAACGGCAAAATTGGGAGTACATTATAATATGGATGAAGTTCAAGTGTTTATGAAAGATTCTGTAACGGCTGCTATCAAGTTAGACTTTAAGCGGGATAATTTGGTAAAAGACATCCAATATAAGTTATATTTGAATCTGGAGGCAAATGATAATTACATTCCAACGAATAGAACAAAATGTGTCGTATTTTTTGGAGATATTAATATTGGTCAACCGGAATGGTGGCGTCCGGATCGTTTAGGGACATATAACCAGGATAAATTGATATTATTTATCAAATATTTCCATGAAACGAAAGAGAAATTACCTGTATTATATGATGATATAGAATCGAAATGGGGTGAATACTTGGATAACGAGTCTCATGGTCGATATCCGTATTTGTTGACGACGTATGTTTATCTGGGTTATTTTAAACAACATATTTATACTCCTATGTATGAGTATTATATACAGACAGGTGATGAACATTATAAATTACCGGATCCGGCAACAACAGAGTACGAATAATTGAAAAATAGATTTTTATGAATAAGATAAAATATATATGGGGTATATTGATCGCGTTGTGTTGTTTGCAGTCATGCTATGATGACAATTCCAAGTTGGCAGATCAACCGATTGTATTAGCAAATATCTTGCCTAGTGCAAAAGATTCGATCAATATTTATTTCAATAATACGCTTGAGATTAAAGCTGATATTGAGAGCGAAACTGATGAATTGACTTATCAATGGGATATGGGACTTTATGCTGCCGATGCGAAAACGGGGGAGTCAATGACAGTTTTTAAAAATATTTCCAAAGAGAAAGATTTGAGTTATGTCGTGCGGGATCTTGGACATTATCACTTGCGGCAAGTTGTGACTAGTAAAGATGGAAGTACGATAAAATATTATCATGTTTTCGTAAATTCCCAGTTTGAAGAGGGGTTCACTATTTTAGGACGTCGTCCGGATGGGCTTGCAAGTATTTCCTTCATGAAGACCTTAACCCCGGAAGAAATCGAGGCTGGAATGAAACCGTCATTCGTGCAGAATGCTTTTGCTTATGCGAATGAAGGGAAAGAGTTGTATGCGGATCCAGTGGATATAGATAAAGTTGGGAAATACCTGTATATCTTACATGGAGAAAGTCAAAAAATGATACAGATTGATGCCAAGACATTTAAAGAAGTATACGAGTACGATTTTAAATATTATCAATTGGATTTTTTGCCCGGTAGATTGATGGCTTATGATGGAAAATACAGTACGGAATTTGAAGTTGTGTCTAGAAATGGTGGGGTTGCTATGGTACAGACCCAACAGCAAGCGATATTTCCGTTCCCCGGATTGCCCAAAGAAACAGTATATACCGATGCGTATGATCGTCCGAGTTGGACAAGTAGTATGACGAGAGTGTTTATCAGTAAAGATAGAGATGCTGTTTGTTGGAATGGGGCTAATGGGTATGATCCGTTCTTTTCTTATCAGAACTGTTTCAATTATTTTAAAAATAGACATGTGATTAACTTGTTTCAAGATCAAGGTGATGATGTGTATATTATTAATCGTGACGGTGGTCAGACAAAAATTACCGGTGTGAAAGGGATGATGTACAATTTTACTGCAGGAGGTGGACTATGGGTTCTTTTTGAGCGTCCTGTTAGAGACGGTATTATAACCGAAGACTCTCAAATTTTACCTAATGATTATTATACTTGTGCTTTTGTTTCAAATGGAAATAAAATTTATAAATGGTTTTAGTCTCAGTTGGATATTGATGCTACACCTTTTATAACGTTGCCGGAAGGTGAAGAAGTACGTTGTTTGAACCATTATCAATGTTCTCGTAGTGTTAGTGATGAAGAGTACCAGGATTATTCTCGCCAAAAACAATTCTATGTTTCAACCTATAACCCGAATCGCGAGGGGGAATACAAAGGTTCTTTGTATATTTATGATGCGGATACTGGTGAATTGGTAAATAAATATGAAGAAATTTATTACGAAAATGTGAGTATGTTTTACAAAATTAAATAGCACTTAATAATGAAGACTATCAAAAGATATATAATAAATTTGGTACTTTATAGTATCGTGTCGCTTTGGATGTTCTCCTCTTGCGAGGATTATGATTTCAAAGATATTCCTGATCCGGTGATTCCGGAAGACATGACGCCGGGCTTGAAATTATCGAGAAATGAGATTATGATTGACGCCATGGGGAACTCCCAAGGATTTGAATTACGTTCTATCGGTGGGGGATGGAGTATAGCTCCGATTGAAGAAACGGCATGGGTTTTTGATTATGAACCGAAATCTGGTGATGAGGGAAATGCGGTTGTCGGCATTACTTTAAGAGTAAACGAGGAAATGCAGGAACGCTATGCGAAATTTGTTGTTCGTCAGGAGAATACAGGGGTAACCGATACTATTTTAGTAGGGCAATACACGTATGAATCGCAATATACCAGGAGAAGTGATAGCTTGGCATTACTCGTGCTTCATGAATCACTTAACGGAGAGAAATGGCGTAATCCGTGGAATCCAAGGAAACCTATGACTGAATGGTCGGGTGTGACGTTGCAAGAGATTAATGGAGAGTTGCGGGTGACGAAATTATTGTTGTCAGACTTTAGTTTGTCTGGAAATTTACCAAATGAGATTGGTAATTTGCGGGAATTGACTTCTTTACGGATTACCGGGAAAGTTTATAAGTGTCCGAATAGTTTGATAAATCTTAGAAAATTAGAATCGCTAAATGTAAACTTCTCGGATGGAACGGAATGGTTCTTGCCGAACGATATGTCTTCCATGCTTTCACTAAAAGAATTCCTTCCCGGGCAATTGAAAATCCCGATGGAGTCTTTTGCGGGTATATATACTTTACCTGCGTTGGAAAAGTTGACCATATCAACAATATATTTGATTGGTGATATGCCGGAGGGAATATCCCGACTGAAACAGTTGAAATCGTTAAGTCTTGGCGGGACGAATATTTACAGTTTGCCGGATGATATCGGGGACTTGGCTGAGAATTTGACAACATTGAATTTAAATGGTTGCCAGGCTTTGGCCTCCTTGGGTGCGAATATTGGAAAATTAGTGAATCTAAAGACTTTGACATTGTCTGGTTGTAAGGTGTTGAAAGAACTTCCTGAAGGTTTTGGAAACTTGACCTCGTTGACAGCATTAGATTTGTCAAATTGCGAGGGATTGGAACGTTTGTCAAGTGATATAGGAAACCTGCAAGTGAGCACCTTGACTTTAAGAGGGTGTAAGTTGTTAAAAGAAATACCGGAAAGTTTTGGAGAATTGGCTAAATTGACAAAATTGAATTTCTACGCTTGTGCTGCTTTGGAAACATTACCTGAAAGTATCGGCAATCTGACTAAAGTAACGGAAATAGATTTGAGTCAATGTACAGCACTGACTTCTCTTCCGACTAGCTTGGGACAGTTGACAAATTTGAAAAAATTGATCATGCCGAGAACCGGTTTAACGACACTATCCGCTACAATTTCTTCTTTATCTGCTTTGGAGGAACTGGATGTTACCGGGCAAGGAGGTACAACGGGAATCAGTGGAGTTGCTGCCGATGTATTTTCCGGTTTGACGAAATTGAAAAAATTGAGTGCTAGTAATAATTCATTTTCGGGTGGCCTTTCTTGGCTGAAAAATTTGTCTGCATTGCAAACGTTGAGATTGGATGGGAACCAATTATCCGGGCAACTTGATTTGAGCCAGTTCGGTCCGGTTTTAACTGATGTCTATCTTTCGAATAATAAGTTAGAAGGAAACTTGAACGGGATTTCTACTTTGACGAAGGTACGGAACCTGTACTTGGATCACAATTTGTTGTCGGGTGAATTACCTGCTGAATTAGGAAATTGTTCTACTTTGAGTTATTTGTATTTGAATGATAATAATATTACCGGAACAATTCCTGTCGAGATAGCTAATATGAATCTGGGATATGGTGGGTTGAAACTGAATGGGAATAAAATGTCGGGAGAAATTCCGGCAAAAGTGTTGTCATCTGCCGTGTGGAAGAAGTTATATCCGGAAACGAATATCTATCCTCAGCAAGAAGGATACGGATTCTCGAATGTACAATAATAGGGTATCGTTTTATTAGAAGGATGTGTCGAAAGTCCATTTTGAAATGACTATCCTTCCCCCGTGTAAGGGGAAGATGGAGGGGATAGTTAGTAATTGGACTTTTGACATACCTTCTTAATTTGTAAACTTGCTCTTCGGGGCTGGTTGGGGGGATAACCATATAATGAAAATAACATGAAGAAAATAATTATTATCGGGTTATTTCTACTCGTACTGTTCGGATGCAAGCAAGCTACTGTCCGGATTACGGGAGAAATTGAAAAGCAATGGAAAAGCGATAGCGTGGAAGTCACGCTTCCTGGTGCCCGACGAGGAGAACGTTTGATGGTAGCTCCGATTCAGAAAGACGGGACTTTTCTGCTTTCGGGTAATATCGCATCGGGTAAGCTTGTGTTTATCAATTTTCCGAAAGATTATGTTCGGATCCCGGTATATATTGAGCAAAAACATTACACGCTTGTTGAGTCCGACAATAAGTATTACGTTCTTTCAGAAGAATTGTCATTGCAAAATCGATACGTGGAATTCCAGAAAGAGCTTGATAAATTGAGCTGGGATTACGAGAAAACTTGTCAGGGTTACGATACCATCACGGACATTCATCGAAAAGCTGCTCGTTCGGAGATGCTGGATCGGAAGTTTATGAAAAAGAATGAGTTCGTGTTAGAGGGTGTTCGTAAATTTGCCGGAACGGAAATTGCACAAAACCTGATACACGAAATTCTTTTTTATTGTGAAGTTGATTTTAAATTCTTTACTCAAGCAGTTGAAGCTTTAGGTGACAGTATTCCGGACTGCGGGATGAAAGCTATGATTTTTGATGCTTATGATAAGTTAAAAGCAAAACAATTAACCGGGCAGGCTCCTGACTTTGAATTACCGAACGTGAAAGGGCAAAAGATCCGGTTGGCAGATTTTCGGGGAAAACATGTGCTTTTGGATTTTTGGGCATCTTGGTGTGCCCCTTGTAGGAAAAAGAACAAGGAATTGAACCTACAATATCCGGAGTTACGGGATGCGGGATTAGAAGTGATTTCTGTTTCCTTGGATAGTAAAAAAACTCTTTGGTTACAAGCGTTAAAAGAAGATCGGGTGGAGTGGATACAGTTGATCGACGAAACCGGTTTTGAGCAAAGTAAAGTGCGAGAGGCTTACAAGGTGGAGCAAGTACCCACGGTTTACTTGATTGGTCCGGACGGGAATATCTTGTTAAAGAATCCGGAAATTGAAGAGATACATGAAATCGTAAAACAAGAGAGAGCATGAGATTAGTAGGTAGCATTATAATCTTCTTTTTACTCTGTTTTCATGGAAATGCACAGGAGAAGATAGTTGTTCTGAAAAACGTGAATATCGTGGACGTCGTGGAAGGAAGTATTCACAAGGGGCAGGATGTTGTGATGAAAGGAGGAATCATACAAGCGATTGGCAAAGATGTCGGGACAGGTATTGCGGGAGAGGTGAAGGATTTGACGGGAATGTACGTGATGCCGGGTTTGATTGATGCTCACGTGCATATCGCGAATGATCCGAAAGAGACACAGGACGATCGGGCGAAACACTTGGAATATTTCTTGCGTCATGGGATTACTTCTATTCGGGATGCGGCGGGTGATGCCCGTGTGTTACGGGAATTGAAAGAGGGGGTTCAGCGGGGAAAGTACGAGGGATCGGATATATATTATGCCGCTTTTATGGCGGGACCTGCTTATTTTGAGGGGAATGACCGGGAGAAAAGTATGGTGGAAGGTTGGTCAGAACCTTATGCCCCTTGGATGCAGTGTATTCGTCCGGATTCCGATTTGGATAAAGCGATGGAGGAAGCGAAAGAATGGGGATGCACGGGAGTAAAGATTTACGGCGGGTTTGATCGGGAAGCGTTGTTACCTATCGTCCGAAAAGCCAAGGAACACGGCCTACAGGTATGGGGACATGCCACTTTGTTTCCCGCTAAACCGTGGGATGTGGCGGATGCCGGGGTACAGGTGATCTCTCATGCCTATATGTTGGAATGGGAAGGGGTATCCGAGGAGTTAAGCGGTAATATCTTTGAAAATTACGAGAAATTTTACGATAAGATCGATCATGAGAAGATGTCCGTCGAACGTTTTTTGCAGGCTGTAAAACAGAAAGGGCTTATTTTTGATCCCACTCTATTTTTGTGTATGGAGAATAAGATGGAATGGGCGGCCCGATTCGTGAAACGAGCGAATCAAATCGGGGTAAAGATTTGTGCGGGTACCGATTATATTAATGATTTGAATCGTCCTTTCCCTTTTCTGTTTGACGAACTTGACCTTTACGTGGAGAAATGCGGATTTTATCCGATGGAAGCTATATTTACGGTGACCAAGGTCGCGGCTGAGGCTTTAGGTATTGGTGATAAGGTTGGAACTGTCGAGGTCGGAAAACAGGCAGACTTGTTGATACTTCCCGAGAATCCGTATGATGACATCAAGGCGTTACGGAAGATTCAGATGATTATAAAGCAGGGGCGAATATTATAATGAGATATTCTTGTGTATTTACTTAATTTAAGTCTTGTAATTATGAGAAATAAAATTTGTTTTTTGATTTATTGTTGTATCTATTTTTAATGCGTGATTGTATAGTTTTTCTTATGGTCCGTTAAATAGTTCTAATATCATAAATTGATATATGTGTCATATAAAATAGGGAAATGAAGTGAAGATTGGTGGATAATAATTGTTTATTCTGAGTCTCGAAACACCCACAAAATATGTAGAAATGAAGAATATAGTATTAGTAATGTATCTTTTTTTCCTTGCTTCCTGTGCCTGTTATTATGAGGATGTGCGTCGGGAAGGAGAAGTGTTGAATCCCACGTCTTATGTTTATGATTTTCCTGAGATGGAAGTGAGACTAGTATTGGACTCTTGTTTTGCTTTATCCACATCGCAATTTCCTTTTGATGCTAGGGAAAAATATCAGATAGGGTTAAAATCTCTTTCGCATATTTCCGGGGAATTGTTTCAAGAACCACCTATTTTGTATTTCCGTAAGAGAGACGAGAAGATTTTTCCTGTTTCAATGAACTTGAAATCATACGTGTTAAAAAATCGTAAAGGGCATTTCCTAGATGCGTATGCAGAGTATGTGTTAAGAATTGATTCTGTTGCATTAAAAAAAACAAGAGTAAGTGTTTTATTGCATAAAAATTACGTGAGTATAGGAAGGAAATTGGGACTAAATCCTATTTCGTTGGGTATAATGGTAGATCGTAACAAAGATGTGCCCTCTTGTACGATTGAAGAGTACGAGATATTGAAATATATAGGTAATAAATTGGGACAAGAAGGAATGCCACCGATTCATTATCCTAAGGCGTTAACGAAAGAAGAGATATTGGAACATTTTCACGACGGCTCTTCTTTAAGTTTCCCTTTCACGGAGAAGGATATTTACGGGTGGTAGTATAAGATGGGTTCCCTTTGCCGTTTAATAAAGAGAACTATCATGTTTTGGCGTGGAATCTTCATAAAATATGTAAGTTCTCCGAAAACTTATATTCGGAGAACTTCTTCCTTCTAAATAAATAACATCTGTATTTTTTATTTTTTCCCTTTACCTCTTTTTTTCGATCGGGGGGGCGGCATCACCCCGCCTTCCTCGTCGGAGTTTGCGTTCCGGGCGTTGGCGGTTGCCTCTGGCTTTAGAAGGAACCACCTTTGCCGGGGCGGCGGTTGTGGTGCTTTCACTTCCCACGAGAGCGAAATCCAGTTGGCGGGCAACCAGATTGGCCTTTGCCACTTTCACGAGTACTTGATCTCCCAGTTGGTAGACTTTCCGGTGGTGACGGCCCACGATGCAGTAGTTTTCTTCGTCGAATTCGTAATAATCCCCCTCCAGTTCATTAATAGAAACAAGTCCTTCGCATTTGGTGTCATTCAGTTCCACGTAGAAGCCCCATTGCGTGACGCCGGAGATCGTCCCCATGAAATTCTCGCCTAGCTTGTCGCTCATGAACTCGACTTGCTTGTACTTGATGGAGGCTCTTTCTGCGTTAGAGGCGATCTGTTCCATGTCGGAGCAATGCTTACACATCTCTTCATACTTATCGGCATTGGCCGAGCGTCCACCGTCGAGATAACGTTGCAGCAAGCGGTGGGTCATCACGTCCGGATACCGACGGATCGGTGACGTGAAGTGCGAATAATAGTCGAAAGCCAACCCGTAGTGTCCCACGTTCACCGTCGAGTAGACGGCTTTTGCCATGGTACGGATAGCCAGAGTTTCGATCATATTCTGTTCCGGGCGGTCCTGCACGTCTTCCATCAATTTGTTCATGGAAGAGGATATTTGTCGGGGCGTACTCGTTCGTAGACGGTAACCGAATTTGGCGATAAAGCGGCTGAAATCTTCCAGCTTTTCGGTATTCGGTTGCTCGTGAATACGATACACGAATGTTTTGGCTTTTTGGTTTTCCTTGACTTTCCCGATTTTTTCCGCTACTTTTTTGTTGGCAAGAAGCATAAATTCCTCGATCAGCTTGTTGGCCTCTTTCGAGCGTTTGAAGTACACGCCCGTGGGTTTCCCCTTCTCATCAATATCAAAACGAACCTCGATCCGGTCGAAAGCGATGGCGCCATTCTGGAAACGGGCGGCCCGTAATTTTTGGGACAGATCGTTAAGGGTTAATATCTCTTCTTTATAGTCGCCCTCGCCGCCCTCGATCATGGCTTGTGCTTCCTCATAAGTGAAACGGCGGTTTGACTTGATGATCGTCCGTCCGAACCATTGATTGACTACCTCGGCTTTGTCATTCAACTCGAAAACTGCCGAGAAACAAAGTTTTTCCTCGTCGGGACGTAGCGAACACAACCCGTTGGACAGGTGTTCCGGTAACATCGGGATCGTACGATCCACGAGATACACGGATGTAGCGCGGATGTAAGCTTCCTTGTCCAGCACGGAATCCGGGGTTACGTAGAAGCTGACATCCGCGATATGCACGCCGACCTCGTAATGCCCGTTTTTCAACTTTTGGAGCGAGAGGGCATCGTCGAAGTCCTTGGCATCCTTCGGGTCGATCGTGAATGTCGTGATTTCCCGGAAATCTCTGCGGTTCTTGATTTCCTCTGCCGGGATGGCATCTTTTATCTTTTTAGCAGCTTTTTCTACGTTAGTCGGGAATTGCACGGGCAGTTCGTATTCCGCCATGATAGCATTCATTTCCGTGTCGTTGTCTCCCGGTGTTCCGAGAACTTCCAGCACTTTCCCCACCGGGTTCTTCTGGTTCTCCGGCCACTCGGTAATCTTGACGATGGCTTTTTCCCCGTCCTTGGCACCGTTCAAGTCTGCCAAGGGGATAAATATATCGTAAGGTAATTGTTTGCCCGTGGGAACGAGAAAGGCGTATTGTTTGGAGCATTGTATGATGCCCACGAATGTTTCTTTCTTGCGTTCGAGGATTTCCACCACTTCCCCTTCGGGGCGTCTTTTGGAACTTCGGGCATAGAGTAATACTTTTACCTTATCGCCGTTTAAGGCATGATTCAGACCGACTTGCGGAATGAAAACATCTTCTTTGCAGTCGTCCGAGATCAAGTAGGCAGTACCTTTTGCTGTTAGGTCGATGATTCCGGTAACGTAAATTGTGTTTACCTTGAATTTAAAAAAACCGGTTGATTCTTCTGTGAGCATATTGTCATTTTTCATCTCGTAGAGAACCGTCATGATCAATTGTTTGGCATTCATGTTCTTGATGCCTAATCTTTGAGCTAGTTGCTTGTAATTGAAGCTTTGATCGGGGTTACCGGAAAATATATCGTATAATAATCGGTGTAATTCTTTCTTACCGATGTCTCTCTTGCTTTTTTTTTCTTTCTTTGGCATAATCTAAATCGTAAAATATCGGGTGTGGGCGCTAAAAGAACGCTTGCCCTTCTTAAATGAAGTTACTAATGTACTGTTTTATTTTCGTATTTTTATATATAAAGTTTCAAAATCTCCGTTTTTCTTTCCGGTGAGATTTTGGGACGACTTAAATGGCTTGTAGGGAAAGATGTTTTGATTCTCTTTCGGGTAATCATTTAAGATGTTGTTAATTGTATGGTTTTTAAGTGGTTATTCTCACCGTTTTTAATGGTGAAATATGGTATATTTCTGGATCAATAGCGGATCACTACCGTGTAAAACGCTATTAGAACCCTATTAAAACGCTATACTGAATAGCGTTTTAATAGGGTTTTAATAGCGTGATTTTAATTCTTTATTCGGAAATGATCCGGAAGTAATCCGTTGTCTTATCCTAAAAAAGTTGACTTGTTCAACAAGTAAACTTATGTCAGTAGCAACAAAATCCAGTGGTTTGTCTC
>ENA-UEYF01001316-UEYF01001316.1-human-gut-metagenome-genome-assembly--contig:-NODE-1316-length-20927-cov-4.041823_pt1 | contig 20927 bp, 19 predicted proteins | sample MGYA00242902_ERZ507920 | MGnify/ENA primary metagenome ERZ507920 (study PRJEB26167, sample SAMN06115402) | human gut metagenome | host: Homo sapiens | place: China:Jiangxi | collected 2016-07-05...
CTAACGGTAAAAGCAAGCGCCGGAAACCGCGCCCGCAGTTTTTCACACAGGATTGGGATGATCACGTTTTCGGTGCAGAAATGGTCGGCGTCGATCAGATTGATGCCGAGCTCCTTCGCCGCGAGAAACCGGTCGTACTTCACGTCCGCCGTTACGAATGTGTCACAGCCCATTTGCGCCGCAAGGTCCAGCATGCTGCCGCCGGAGCCGCCGCAGACCGCAAGCTTTTGCACCGGGCGTCCGCCGTCGACATAGCGCAGACCATTGGCGTGCAACCGATCAGCGACATAGGGCAGAAAATCCGACAGCGCCATAGATTCCGGCAGCCGGCCGACACGGCCGCAGGTCAGCATACCACCGTCAGCGTCTGTGCCGGATGGCTCGAGACCGCCTGTGACCTCTGCACCCAGCGCCACCATGAGCGCGTCGTTGACGCCGCCGTCAGCAATATCCAGATTCGTATGCATACAGACGGCTGCGATGCCGTTGCGCGCGAGCGCAAGCACCTTGCGGCCGGTGAGATCGTCAGTCGTCGCATGGCGTAGCGGCGTGAAGATGAGCGGGTGGTGTGAAACGATGAGCTGTGCGTGCAGCGCAGCCGCCTCCGCGATCACTTCATTTGTAATGTCCAACGCCAGCAGCACATGCTCGACCGCAGCGCTGCCGTCACCGACCAGAAAACCGGCGTTATCAAAGTCCATCTGATACCGCACCGGTGCGAGATCATTTAAAAAAGCATAAATGTCGTTTACGGTTGCCATGACTGTACCTCCTTCAAGCAGGTCTCCAGCTCGCTCAGGCGCGCATCGATCGCCGCAAGCGCCGCTTCCGGCGTCTGCTTTGCGTGCGCCATACCGGCGCGTGCGCGCGTCTGCCGCCGGATCTCGTCGGTCAGGTATTCGGGCAGCAGCGGATCTGCGCGCCGGAGTAAAAGCTGCTCCACCGTACACGGCTGCTCGCTCGACCGACCAAGCACACGCAGCGCAAGATAGCGCTTGCCACTGTCACGGCAAAGCGCGGCATCCTCGATCGTGAAGCCGCTGCGCCATAGCCAGTCGGTAAGCTCCGCGACCTTGCTCTGCGGCTGCAAAATGAGCCGGCGTCCCTCCTGCAGCCACGGTGCTGCCGCCATGATTGCGCAGATCGTCTCCCCGCCCATGCCGGCGATGGTGATGACGTCCGCATCTTTGGCGTCCGGAAACTGCAGACCGTCAGCCAGCACGAAGCGAAAGCGTTCGGTCAGGTCGTAAGCGTGGGCAGACTGGCGCGCATTTGCGAGCGGTCCTGCGTGAATATCCGCCGCAATCGCTGTTTCGGCAATGCCATTTTGCAGCAGCCAGACCGGCAGATATCCGTGATCCGTGCCGATATCCGCAGCACAGGTGCACGGCGGCACAAAGTCCGCGACCATCTGAAGCCGCGGTGACAGGCGAATGTGGTCCATAAAGCTTCTCCATAGAAACACCAAAAGCCGGCGTGATGCCGGCTTTTGATCCTTGTCTGTATCTTACAGGCTCTCCAGATAGGTGCGCAGCTGCTCGAGGAAGGCGTCGGGATCGACGTCATGCGCGAGGCAGGCCTGCTCAAGCGTCTCGCCGCTGGCCATAGCGCAGCCGAGGCAGTGCATGCCGATGTTCTGGAACACGGGCATCGCTTCCGGAGCATTGGTCAGGATCTCCGAAATCATCGTATCTCTGGAAATTTCAAACATAATTCTTTACCTCCGGTAAATTGCTTGTGAGAAAATGATTGGGTCGCACAAAGCGCCCCAATCATTTTAACCAGTTTATCTGCTGATTAGTGCTGCTCTCTCATCTTCGCGAAGCACTCGCTGCAGTAGACAGGACGGTCAGACTTCGGCTCAAACGGAACTCTGGCCTCGCCGCCGCAGGCAGCGCAGGTAGCCGTGAAGAACTCGCGGGGACCGCGGGCAGCATTCTTACGAGCGTCGCGGCAGGCTTTGCAGCGCTGGGGCTCATTCTGGAAACCCTTCTCCGCGTAAAACTCCTGCTCACCTGCGGTGAAAATGAAATCCGCGCCGCACTCTTTGCACTTCAACGTTTTGTCTTCGAACATGATAAATCCTCTCTTTTGAAAAACTTGCCTATCGGCTATATTGCGCTCAGCTCTTGCTGAAGTCGCTGAAATTGGGGAGCCGCGCCAGTTTGCGGCGGATCCGCTGTACGGCATTGTCGATGGATTTTTCGGGCTTGTTCGTCTCGGCCGCCATCTCTGCATACGACAGGCCGGACAAATACAGCCGAAGCACCCGCGCCTCAAACGCGGACAAATACCGGGTAAAAGCGGATAAAAGCTCTTGTTCACTCTCTCTGGCCAGAACCTGCTCCTCAGTAACACGACAATTTGCTCCCGGATAGGTGGACGCCTGGGTCTGTGATTCTTCTGAGAGGATGCTGTCTAGGGAAATGCCGCTGTTGAGCGGAGAATGCTTCTGCCTTGAAGCGGACTTGATGGCACTGTAGATGCGGTTGCTGATACAAACCTCCGCATATGCTTTGAACGGGACATTGGACGCCGGGTCATACTGCCGGATCGCCGAGAGCAGACCGAGCATTCCCTCCTGAATAAGATCCTCGCTGTCGCCGCCTGCTAGAAAAAGCGGACGCGCACAGATGCGCACCAGACGGCTGTAGCGCTCGGCAAGCGCTTCCTCCGCGGCTGCATCTCCGGCAGCCACCCGGGACAGCAGCTCTACATCTGACAGTTGGGAAATATCCATCATCTTTCAAGCTCCAATACCACAAAACAAATTATAACTAAAATCCCTGAAAAGTCAATAGACTTTTGTACAAAATGCACGTTTGCGGCAACATTCTGCGTTTTTTCAGAGCTCTATTTCCTGCTGGCCGATATATTCCAGTCCAAGATGCTCATAGGCACGGCGCGTGACGCAGCGCCCGCGCGGTGTGCGCGTCAAAAAGCCCTGCTGCAGCAGATACGGCTCATACACGTCCTCGAGCGTGACGGCTTCCTCACCGATCGTCGCAGCGAGCGTCTCAAGTCCGACCGGTCCGCCGTGATAAAACTCGATGATGCTGCGCAGCATCCGCCGGTCGGTCGCGTCGAGGCCCATGGCGTCCACTTCCAGACGCAGAAGCGCATCGTTTGCCACCTCTTTCGTGATCACGCCGTCTGCGCGCACCTGCGCATAGTCGCGCACACGCTTGAGCAGGCGGTTTGCGATACGCGGCGTGCCGCGCGAGCGTGAGGCGATCTCATAGGCGCCGGCGCTGTTGATCTCCACATTCAGGATACCGGCGCTGCGCTCAACAATTTTTTGCAATTCTTCGGGGCTATACAGCTCCAGCCGGAGGTTGACACCAAAGCGGTCGCGCAGCGGCGCTGTCAGCTGACCGGCGCGCGTGGTCGCGCCGATGAGCGTGAAATGCGGCAGATCCAGCCGGATCGAGTTGGCCGACGGACCTTTGCCGATGATGATATCAATGGCGTAGTCCTCCATGGCCGGGTAAAGGATCTCCTCGACCGCGCGGTTGAGACGATGGATCTCATCGACGAACAGAATGTCGTTTTCCTGCAAATTCGTCAGCAATGCTGCAAGGTCTCCCGCTTTCTCAATCGCAGGGCCGGAGGTGATGCGCATATTTACGCCCATCTCGTTTGCGATGACAGCAGCCATCGTCGTCTTGCCCAGACCCGGAGGGCCGTAGAGCAGCACGTGGTCGAGCGGCTCGCCGCGCAGACGCGCAGCGTCGATGCAGACCTGGAGATTCTCCTTCGCCTTTTCCTGACCGGTATAATCGCGCAGCAGGCGCGGACGCAGTGAGCCCTCGCCGGAGTCCTCCGGCAGGACGCGGGAAGATGTGACAACTTCCTGCTGGGCGTCTTCAGAAAAATTGATGCTCATATGCTTCCTCCCTGCTTACTGCTGCATCATGGCACGCAGTGCAGCCTTGATGATCTGATCTGCGCTCATACCCTCAATGGACGGCAGCTTGCGCAGCGCCGCATTGATCTCCGGCATACTGTAGCCGAGCACGGTCAGACCGGCGATCGCATCACTGCGCGCGGCCGAAGCCGCATCGGATGCAGGCACGGCCGGCGTGAGGTCGGAAAAATCAACGCCCGCGCTCTCCTTGGCCATTTTGTCCTTGAGCTCAAGCAGGATACGCTGCGCAATGCGCTTGCCGATGCCGGGCGCGCTCGTGAGCGCTTTTTCATCGCCGTTGAGCACTGCCAGCGCCAGACCGTCCGGCGTGTTGGACGAGAGGATCGACAGCGCCGCCTTCGGCCCGACACCGGAGATGCCGAGCAGAAGCTCAAAGCAGCGCTTCTCGCTCTTGGAGCCAAAGCCGTAGAGATCATGCGCATCCTCGCGGATACATTCATATATGTAGAGCTTGGCGCGTTCGCCGATCTTGACGCTTGCAAGCGTGTTCAGGCTCACGTTGAGCGCATAGCCAACGCCGCCGCACTCAAGTACGGCCAGATTCGGTTCTATATCGGTAACAACTCCGTTTATGTGGTAGAACATGGGTCAAACCTCTCCTGTTGATGGATCAATGATGTAGCGCTGCGTGCGTGACACAGCGCGATGGCGACGGCGTCCGCCGCGTCGTCCGGCTTCGGGACTGCCTGCAGGGACAGGATGCGACGCACCATGTCCATGACCTGCTTTTTGTCCGCGCGGCCGTAACCGACGACTGCCTGCTTGACCTGCAGCGGCGTATATTCATAGATCTGCAGCCCTGCCTGATAGCCCGAGAGCAGAATGATGCCGCGCCCGTGGGCGACGGCGATGCCGGTCGTGATATTGGTGTTGAAAAACAATTCCTCCACTGCCATCGCTTCCGGATGAAACTGCGCAATGAGTTCGTTCAGGTCGCGATAGATCTGATCTAGTCTGCTCGAGAGCTGCGTTTTGGCCGGTGTCGTGATCACACCGCAGGTCAGCAGCCGCTGACTGCGCTTGTCCGCATCCAAAACCGCGAAGCCGACCGTAGCGATCCCCGGGTCGACGCCTAAGATCCGCATATGCATCACTCCAATTAAATAAATATAGCATAATTTCGCCACGTAAGCAACTGCTCAAAAGAAATAGCGCTCCGAATTTCTTCGGAGCGCTGAAAACACAATGGATCATGCACGCGGGTGCGCCTTGTTATAGACATCCTTGAGCTGTTTGCTGACGAGGTGAGAATAGATCTGCGTCGAGGAGATGTCCGCATGGCCGAGCATTTCCTGAATGGCGTGGATATCCGCACCGTTTTCCAGCAGATGCGCCGCGAACGAATGGCGCAGCGTATGCGGTGTGATTGCCTTTTCGATGCCGGCCTTCGTCTGGTAGTTCTTGATGAGCTTCCAGAAGCCCTGACGTGACATCCGTTCACCACCGACGTTGACGAACAGTGCCTGTTCATCCGGAGCTGCGATCATCTGCGGACGGATGAAATTAATGTATTCTGTGAGCGCGCGAACAGCCGCCGGATACATGGGGATCATGCGCGTCTTATCGCGTCCGTGGCAGCGGATAACACCGGCGGACAAATTGACGTCCGTGATGTTCAGGGAGATCAGCTCGCTCACACGGATACCGGTCGCGTAAAGCAGCTCGAGCATTGCGCGGTCACGGTAGCCCTTGGCGTCCGTACACTCCGGCTGCGCGAGCAGGAGCTCCACTTCCTTGCTTGTGAGGATCTGCGGCAGCTTCTGCTTGGCCTTGTCCGGCACGAGCTTTCCGGTCGGATTGTGCTGAACATAATGATTATTGAGCAGGAAACCGTAGAAGTTTTTCAGCGACGCGATTGCCCGGGAAACCGTGGCAACCGACTTGCCGTTGCTGCGCATCCAATCGATGTAATCGCACAGCTCCTCTTCTTCCGCAGAGCCGAGGTCGGCATCCGTATGGGCGTGCAGGTATTCACTCAGCTGCCGTACATCCCGCAGGTATGAGGAAATCGTATTTTGCGATGAGCGCTTGACATCACGAAGGTAGGATTCGAATATTTCCATTCCGTCGGAATCACGCACGACGACTTCCCCCTTTCCAATCAGATTTCATCCAGAGTGACCATCGGTCACAGAATAAGCTTTGTGAAAAACGGCACGGCATAGCTCGCCGTGGCCGCAGCCGCAAGCAGCAGGCAGAACACCAACGCCAGCTCCCGGGAACAACGCTCCGTCACAGCGGGAGACGGCAGGCCACGCCGCTGCTCCATCAGACGCACAGACATCTGCGCGCAGAGCACGCCGAGCAAAAACAGCGCCGGCACGAGAAACACGCCTGGCAAACCAACCGCAATACACGACAGCGCAAACGCGTGTGCGCAGCCGGAGCGCAAAAAAGCAGCCGCCGTACAGGCGGACAGAAAACCTTTGACACCGAAAACAACGGGGATCAGCAAAAAGCCAAGATACGACGTCGACAGCAGCAAAAATGCAAAGCCATAAGCGCACGAGATGCATAATTCCGGCAGCAAGCCGCCATACAATGCGCCACCCGTGCCGCTTTGCAAAAACGAAAGCACCGGTTCTGAAGAATCCGGCAGCTCGGCGTTCGCACCGCAGCAGCAGCCGATCACGTAGCCCGCCGCCATGCCTGCAGCAAGCAGCGGCGGCAGCGGGAAGCGCTGCAGAGCCGCTTTCCGGCGCACACGCAGTTTCTTATATCTCTGTCGCACATTCATTGCCCATCACCACGGACAGTCTATGAACGCGCATTCATAACATGACAATTTACATAATGCGGTGTAGACATAATATAATACAAATCGAAACTGTTATCAAGCATTTCGTCAAACTTTGTTCATTTTTGTTTATTATGACAAGAAATTATGTTAACAGTATTATGTAAACTCCGTAACTCCGAGTTCTGAAGCAGCCTGTTTTTTCAAGTCCTCACGCCTATATTTCGGTAATCACGCGGACGAAAACGCTATATATAGGTAATCACACATACGTTATGTAAACTTTCGGGGTGATTACTTTCTGTATTTTCTACTCTGTTTCCGTTTTTTCTTCTTTGTTCTATTTCGTAACTTTTTATGAAAAATGCACGAACCGATAATCGACGCCGCAAGTGCGACCGTGAGTGTGACGGCGGTTTCGGCGCAAAAAAGCGGCGCACCGACAGATACTTTCAGAATCAGATAACCGATCATCCACACAGCCCAAGTCATCGCGCCGCCAAGTGCCCTCCCCTGCTCCGGCTGCGGAGAGAAGGCCCCGGTAATCAGGCACGCAATCGCGCAGCATATGAGCGCGATAAGCCGCGTATCAACCTCAGGCAGCAGCTCGCGGTTCACCGCAAACGCCGCCAGCCAGCTCAGCATCAATGTAAGCACGACTCCTGTCAAGCCGCAAGCTGCCGCACGTGAGAGCAGCGGCAGCCATTTTTGTTCCGTATGCAAAAAAACACCCCCTGCAGAACATATGCATCACAGCATATTCCTGCAGGGGGTGAATCATTCCGAAAGCTGCTTTACACCTCGGGGCCCTTCGGCTCCTCGTGCTTCGGCTCTTCCTTTTTCGCTTCTTTTGCTTTCTGCTTGGCAGCCTTGCGGTCCTGAGCTTCCTTGGCAGCCTGCGCCTCGGCGCGGGCGTTCGTGGAAATGGCCCACTTGGCAACCTGAATGCGAACCTGATCCTCGCTGGTCTCAAAGGTCACGCTGTCGTCCGTGACGTGGACGACCTTGCCCATCATACCGCCGATCGTGACGATATCGTCGCCGACCTTCAGACTGGAGCGCATTTCATTGAGCTTTTTCTTCTTCTTGTTCTCCGGAAGAATCAGGAACAGATAGAAGATGACAAGCATCAGAATGATCATGATAATGGATGAATATCCGCCGTTTCCCATGGTTTTACCTCCGTGTGATGATAAAAATATTATATCCGCTTTGCTATACAAATGCAAGCGTTAAATGCGCGTATCGAGCATAGTTGTGTAAGTTTTTCGGAACGTCTCATATTCCCCGGCCTCGATCGCTGCGCGGATACGTGCCATGAGCGTGTTATAAAAATACAAATTATGCATCACGGCGAAGCGCATGGCCAGCATCTCGTCAGCCTTGAACAGATGGCGCAGATAGGCACGCGAGAACCGTCGGCAGACCGGGCAGTCGCACTGCGGGTCGATCGGCTGCTCGTCGCGCTGATACTTCTCATTTTTGATATTGATCACACCGGACCACGTGAACAGATGCCCGTGGCGGCCGTTGCGCGCCGGCATGACACAGTCGAAGAAGTCTACGCCGCGCGCGACCGCCTCGATGATGTTGCCGGGCGTTCCGACGCCCATCAGGTAGCGCGGTTTTTCCGCCGGCATATAGGGCTCGACGGCGGCGATGGTGTCGTACATCTCCTGCGTCGTCTCCCCCACCGCAAGGCCGCCGATCGCATAGCCGGCCAGATCCAGTTCTGCGATCTTTTTCATATGCTCAATACGCAGATCATGAAAGACCGCACCCTGATTGATGCCGAAGAGCACCTGGCCGGGATTGACCGCATCGTCGCGGCCGGTATAGTCATCGAGCGCCGCCTTGCACCGCTCCAGCCAGCGGTAAGTCCGGTCGCAGGAATTTTTCACATAGTCATAGGGAGAAGGGATCTTGATGCACTCGTCAAACGCCATCGCGATATCAGAACCGAGGTTCGCCTGAATGCGCATACTCTCCTCCGGCCCCATGAAGATATGCCGCCCGTCAACATGGCAGTTGAAGGCGACCCCCTCCTCCGTGATCTTACGAAGCTGCGCCAGAGAAAAGATCTGAAATCCGCCGCTATCCGTCAGAATCGGTTTATCCCACGTCATGAATTTATGCAGACCGCCGAGGTCGCGGATCAGCTCATCTCCGGGTCGCACGTGCAGATGGTACGTGTTGGACAGCTCGACCTGACAGCCGATGCGTTCAAGATCCTCCGCCGAGAGCGCGCCCTTGATAGCCGCCTGCGTGCCGACATTCATAAACACCGGCGTCTGAACCGTACCGTGCGGCGTCGTGAATTCGCCCCGGCGCGCATTACCGTCCTTGCAAATCAGTTGATACATAGCTTGCTTGCCTTTCTGTTGTAGTTGCGCACTTATTCTATCAGATTGCCGCATCAAGTCAAGCGCTTCCGGCAGATTTGCTCATCCGGACTCTCTTTAAAATGCGCCGCGCCCCGGCGATTAGCCGGGGCGCTGGCGCATTGCTGTGTTACTCGATCGCGATGGTAGTGTGCTTCGGAAGTTCCTTCTGCGCAGCCTTCGGGACGCTGATCTTCAGGATACCATCCTCGTACTTCGCAGAAATGTCCGCGGCTTCCACGTCGTCACCGACATAGAAACTACGGCTCATCGAGCCGGCATAACGCTCCTGACGCAGGAACTTGCCCTTCTGATCGGACTCGTCCTTGTCAAGGGCCTTTGCAGCACTGATCGTCAGGTAACCATCCTGCAGGTCCACTGTCACTTCGTCCTTCTTGAAGCCCGGCAGATCCACGTCCAGCTCGTAAGAGCCGTCCAGTTCGCGGACATCGGTCTTCATCAGGTTCTTGGCATGCTTACCGTACAGCTCACTGTTGATTTGCGGCATCATACGCCCGAAGCCGAAGAAATCGGACAGCGAATCATCAAACAGGTTTTCACCAAAAACACTCGGCAACATAAGTCATTCCTCCATTCATACCTTTCGTAGGCGCTGGGGAAAAACTCCATGCGTTGGCGAACTCTGTTACCGTTTGTACAACAATGCCTGATCTCCGGGGGGCTCTCAACGCTCCCTCCCTCATCGATCGTGTTCATCATAGCACGCTTTTTAGCATAGTCAAGCGCCGAGTGCTAACATTCACGAAACGCGCAATGTTTGTTCACAAAATATGTGATTTTAAAAGCTTGACCGCCCTGCAAAGCCTGCAGGGCGGTCTTGTATGCAGTCTCGTTGTGGTCTATCAGAGATCCGCGATAAGCATCGCATCTCCAAATGAGAAAAACCGATAACGGTTTTCAACGGCAATTTTATATGCGTTGAGGATATGCTCCCGTCCGGCCAGCGCCGAGACGAGCATGATGAGCGTGCTCTCCGGGAGGTGAAAATTCGTGACGAGTGCATCCAAGCATTTGAACTTATAACCGGGGTAGATGAAAATATCCGTCCAGCCGGACTGTGCGCGCAGTGTTCCGTCGGGCTCGGCAAAGCTCTCGACCGTGCGGCAGGAAGTCGTACCGACGCAGATGACGCGGCCGCCGCTCGCCTTCGTCTCGTTGACGATACGCGCCGTTTCCTCCGGAATGATGCAAAACTCCGAGTGCATCGGATGATCTTCGATCTCATCCTCCTTGACAGGACGGAACGTGCCAAGACCGACGTGCAGCGTGACATAGCCGAGCCTTACGCCCATGTCCGCGATCTGCTGCAGGAGCTCCTTCGTAAAGTGCAGACCGGCCGTCGGTGCGGCTGCGCTGCCGAGCTCACGGGAATAGACCGTCTGGTAGCGCTCCTGATCCTGCAGCTCCGCCTTGATATACGGCGGCAGTGGCATTTTGCCCAGCCGCTCGAGCACCTCGAGGAAAATGCCCTCATAGTGAAACTGCACGATCTTGTTGCCATCGGCGATCGCATCGACGACCGTGGCAGTCAGTTCCCCGTCACCGAACGACAGCGCAGTGCCGGGCTGAGTCTTGCGCCCCGGCCGGGTCAGGCACTCCCATTTTCCGTCGCCGAGGTCGCGCAGCAGCAGTACCTCGACCGCGCCGCCGGTGCTGCGGTGCCCGAGCAGGCGCGCCGGAAGAACACGCGAATCATTGAGGATCAGGCAGTCGTTCGGGTGCAGAAACTGCGGCAGCTCATAAAAGTGGTGGTGCTCGACCGCACCGGTCGCTTTATCCAGCGTCAGCAGCCGGGAGGCATCGCGGCGCTCAAGCGGCGTCTGCGCAATGAGTTCCTCCGGCAGGTCAAAATAGAAATCCGATTTTTTCATGAAACATAGGCTCCGGTATAATAGAAACTGATGATCTCTTCGTAGGTCTTTCCGTGCACCTCCGCCATGGCCTTGGCGCCCCACTGACTCATGCCGCAGTTGTGGCCGTAGCCGCCGCCGACGACATTGTAGACATTCGAAGCTGCATCATACTCCACGGTGAAGTGGCGGCTGTTATAGCGCAGGCCGCAGATCTTGGTCAAAAACGTGCGCACATTGTCCTTACTGTAAGTTTTGCCGCCGACCGTCACGGTCATGACATTTCCGATTGGCGTATAAGTGACAGAGATGTCACCGACTGCATCGCGGGAAACGGAAGTTCCCCAGCTCTTACAGTAAAAATCAATATCTTTTTCATATGGGTCAATCACGCCGCGCAGATATGGCACCTCCGCAACCCAGACGTTCTCGGAATTCTCGGTCGCACCGCCGTCAGCTGCAAAGAAGAACGTCTCACACAGTTTGCCCTGATAGCGCACAAACTTCCCCGCCGTCTCGTCCACGGCGCGGTCACTGTTGGCACTGGCTTCGATCGTGCCCAAATAAACCTGACTGGTCGTCGTCGCCGTGATGTCAAAGCCATACGCCGGTACGCCGTTCATGTGTGAGGCTGCGTATGTGCGTGCACAGACCGCCTGCGCCTTGAGTGCCTCGAGCGGCCAGCCACTGCTCATCTCGTATGGCACAACGCCCTTGACGTACGACTCCAGATCCACGAAGTTCACCAGTGTGAGCTTCTGCAGCTGCTGCGTATCGAAGCGGGTAAACTGGAAGTCGCCATAATACGTGCACGAGCGGTCCGTGCTGCGATATTTGCACTCAGCCACTTGCGTGATCGCGGCACCGCTGCTGTTTTGTGGTGCAAGCGTAAGCGACTTTGTCGAGCCGCAGTCAAAGCCGAAGAGGATCTCGTCCGTACCGGCCTTTACAACCAGCACACCGCGTGAGCCGCCGGAAACGACGCTGCCGCTCGCGGCAGCCGATGATGCAGAGGCTGCATCCGCGGTCTCAAAGCTGCCGATGCGGACGCGGTACGTTCCGTTATAGAACACCGGATACCCACCGTGGGCAGCAGCCGCCGCCTGCGCTGCCTCAAAATCTGTATATGTATCATCAAGCTCGATGTGATAGGCGCCAAAGGTGCTGCTTCCGACCGTAACGTTTGTGTCAGCGACAACAGCCACGGAGTTCTCGGCCGTCGAACCAACCGCGCGGAAAACGCGTCCGGCCTCTTCATCATAATATCCGAAGGCAAAGCCGGAGCCCGTCTTGATCTGCAGATGTACAGCATCGAGTGCCGTCGAACCGAATGCCAGTCCGGCGCGGATAAGGCCATTCGGAATGTTCGGCTGCACGTCGTCATATTCTGTGCCGCCGAGCATCTGCGTGCCGTTCGCCGTGGCTGCATAGACGCCGCGATCCGGCAGCTTTGCCGCTTCTCCGGACGCACCAATGGCATACGCATCCGCCATCGTCAGCGTGCTGCTGCCGTCATTGACGTAATACGTCTGCGCACCGAACACCGGCGTGCAGGGCGCCGCAGCCAGCAGAGCGGCGGCAAGCAATGCCGTTACTGCCTTTTTGAAACTCGATTTCATAGCGCACCTCGCTGTTTTGTGAGAGTGGTCATACGCAAAATACGACACTTTATTATAATAACTTTTTGCACATTATGCAAGTGCTTTTCGATGGCAAAACGCCCTCCGGAAGTCCGGAGGGCGTTTGAAGCGTACATCAAATATGCAGGAACACTTTTGCGATGGAAAAATAAATCAGCAGTGACACCGCGTCCGTAATCGTCGAAATGAGCGGGCTTGCCATGACAGCTGGGTCAACGCCGATCTTTTCGGCGATCATCGGCAGAAGGCTGCCGACTGCTTTGGCAAACATGACCACGAACACGATCGTGCAGCAGACCGTCGCCGCGACCGACATCGTGACGGCTGTGTTGCCGAGCAGCAGCCGGTCGACCAGCAGCATTTTCACGAAATTTGCCGCTGCGAGTGAAACACCGCACAAAAACGCGACACGCAGTTCTTTCCAGATCACGCGCAGCGCGTCCGACGTCGACGTATCACCCAGTGACAGGCTGCGGATGATCGCCGTGGACGACTGGCTGCCGGAGTTGCCGCCCGTACCCATGAGCATAGGCATGAACGATGCAAGCGCAACCTGCGTCGCCAAAGCATCCTCAAAGTGCGTGACGATCATGCCGGTGAAGGTCGCCGAGAGCATGAGAAACATCAGCCACGGGATACGGTTTTTCCAGATATCCACGACGCTTGTGCGGGAGTACGGCTTATCGGACGGCGTGATACCGGCCATCTTTTCGATGTCTTCCGTAGCCTCCTGCTCCATGACGTCGATGATATCGTCGACCGTGACAATACCGACGAGGCATCCTTCCTTATCTACGACCGGTATGGCCAGCAGGTCATAATTGGAGATCATCTCCGAGACCTCTTCCTGGTCATCACCGGTGGTCGCGTAGATGACATTGGTATCCATGATGTCCTCAAGAATCACGTCATCATCCGACAGCAGCAGATCCTTGACCGTAACAACACCCTCAAGCTTGCGTTTGGCCGACGTGACATAGCAGACATAGATCGTCTCCTTGTCCTCGCCGATCTTGCGGATGCGGGCAAACGCCTCGCGTACACTCATGTATTTTTTCAGATCCACAAACTCGGCTGTCATGATGCTGCCGGCAGAGTTTTCGGGATATTTCAGATACTGGTTGATGAGCGCGCGCGTAGCAGGCGTCGCCGTGCGCATGACACGCTTGACGACGTTTGCAGGAAGCTCTTCCATCATGTCGACCGCATCGTCGACATACAGTTCCTCGATGATGCCGGCAAGCTCCGTGTCTGTAATGGAGTTGATGATCGTCTCCTGCTCCTCGACCTGGAGATTTGCAAACACCGACGCCGCGATCTCCTTGGACAGGATGCGGAACACCATCGCCATCCGCTGGGGGTTATCCTCCCAGAGTTCACCGAGAAACTCAGAGATATCAAACTCATTCATTTCGTTGAGCTTTTGGCTCAACGCCTTCATCCGATGTTGATCCAGAAGCGCAAAGAGTTCGTCGTGCAGCGCCTCGTAGTCCTCGTACTCCTCGTATTCCGTGTTCTGATCGTCCATCTCCCTGCCCCTCCTTTCCGTCCGGTGTTACAGATCAGCCGTTGAGGTACTCCTTCTGGCTGCAGCTGAGGCTGTCGATGGAGACGCCCATGGCCTTGAGCTTGCGGCGTGCGATGTTGTCATCGATCTCCACAGGCACAGACACGACACCCGGACACAGCTGGCCGCGCGTGCGCACCAGATACTCCGCGCTCATAGCCTGCACGGCAAAGCTCATATCCATGATCTCGGCAGGGTGTCCGTCACCGGCCGCCAGATTCACCAGACGTCCCTGCGCGATGACATAGATCGTCTTGCCGTTCGGCAGACGGTAAGCATCAATATTGTGCCGCGCCTCATAGATTTCATCCGCGCAGCGATCGAGCGCCTCCATGTCGATCTCAACATTGAAGTGACCGGCATTGGAAACGATCGCACCGTCTTTCATGTGCTCGCAATGCTCGAGCGTGATGACGTCCTTGCAGCCCGTGACCGACACGAAAATATCACCGATCGCGGCAGCGTCCATCATCGGCATAACCTCATAGCCGTCCATCACGGCTTCGAGCGCACGGACGGGGTCTACCTCGGTCACGACGACCTTTGCACCAAGTCCCTTCGCGCGCAGCGCAACGCCCTTGCCGCACCAGCCGTAGCCGTTGACGACCACATACTTGCCCGCGATGACGAGGTTCGTCGTGCGCATGATGCCGTCCCACACGGACTGACCCGTGCCGTAACGGTTATCAAACAGGTGCTTGCAGTCGGCGTCGTTGACCATGATCATCGGGAAGCGCAGCGTCCCGGCGCGGTCCATGATGCGCAGACGGTGGATACCGGTCGTTGTCTCCTCACAGCCGCCGATGACCTGCGGGATAAGGTCCGTGAACTCCGTGTGCATCAGATGCACCAGGTCGCCGCCGTCATCAATGATGATGTTCGGGCCGACGGAGAGCACGCTGCGCAGATGCGCCTGATATTCCTCGTCCGAGCAGCCGTAGACAGCGTGCACATCCATTCCCTTTGTCGCCAGCGCCGCAGCAACATCGTCCTGTGTAGACAGCGGATTCGATCCGGTGACGTGCATCTCAGCACCGCCCATTTCGAGCACACGGCAGAGATACGCGGTCTTGGCTTCCAGATGCACAGACAGTGCGATCTTGAGACCGGCAAACGGCTTCTCGCGCGCAAAATCGCTGCCGATATCGCGCAGAACAGGCATATGTGCTTCTACCCAGCGGATCTTCCGCTCTCCGGATTCCGCAAGGTTCAGATCTTTGATCGTGCTCATAGGGCAACCTCCCGCTAAAAATCGATTTAGGCGCTTTATTCTAACACTTTCGGCAAGCGTTGACAACCGCTATTTGCACAGAAAACGCCCCGGAAGGGCAGCATCCTTCCGGGGCGTCGAGAAAACCGGCCGCTCACCAGCCGCAGTACAGGCAGTATCCGATGGCCGCCGCCAGCGCAGCGGCGACGGAGCACAGACCGATCAGCAAGCCGGTGTAGGATCTTTGCTTTGGCCGCAGTGCGCGCACCGCCGGCACACTGCCGACAGCTTCGCGCGCCTGCTGCACGAGATCCGCCGCTGTAACACCGCCGCCGGCCGCATCGTCGCGCACGATGTAGATGATCTGTTCGAACAGCGGGCTTTCCGCGGCATCGACCACCACAACACGGCGCGAAATACCGCGGGCAAACGCGACCTCTCCGGCGTTTGCCGTCGTGGGAAGCGGCTGCGAGCGCGCGGAATTTCGGACAGACTTGTTTTTTCGTTTCATCAGCTGCGTACCTCCACCTTTACCGCCAGTGCGGTCATGTCGTCCCCACGCCCGTATTCACGGATCGCAGCGCGCACGACACTGCCCGCGAGCGTCTTCATGTCTCCATCCTCAAAATCATTCAGCAGCCGTCTCAGCCAGAGATCCTGCCCGTCGGACACGACGCCGTCACTTGCGATCACGGCGACGCTCCCCGGCTTGAGATGCATGTGCAGCTCATCGGGTGCTTTCCCGCTCTCCTGCTCGAGGCCGGGAGCAAACGACGTGCAGCGCAGCTTTTTGAGCGCGCCGCCGGATTTCACATAGGTCGGTGCAGCGCCGTACTTATAAAAATCAGCCTCGCCGGTAAACAGATTCATGCACATGAGATCCACCGTGGCATAGCCCCAGTTTTCTCCGTCGCGCAGCAGCATGGCTGAGTTTAACAGCTTCATGGCCAGCGCCGGACTGACGCCGGAGCGCAGGAATTCTTCCAGCATGCCGACCGTTCCGATGCTGCCGTCGGCCGCAGATTCACCGCAGCCCATGCCATCGGACAAGATCACGCATAGCTGCCCTGCGTCGGTTTTGAAATACGTGCCGCGGTCGCCGGAGACCGCCTCCCCTTTCTTGCGCATGGACGCGATGCCGACCGAGACCGCCAGCGGCTCCGCCTCCAGAAGGAGCAGGCTGTCGCCGCGCGCGCCGTCTTCCGGCATACACAGGCGCACACCGAGTGCCGCCGAGAGCTTGTCAAGATAATCCGGCAGCTCCAGCAGCGGGCGCAGATACCGGCTGTCGATCGTCACGCGCAGGCGCCCCGTGCTCTCGCGGAAAACTGCGGCATCGGCCTCCACGCCGACCGTGCGCAGATAACGGATAAGCCGCTGTTCTGCGAGCGGGTCTGCGCCATAGCCGCTGTCCAATTCACGCGATACGTTTGTGAGCACCTGCGCAAAGTCGGCATATTGCTGCCAGAGCACGGTACGGTTTTCCTGCAGGGTTTCCTGCATCCGCTGCCGATAGGCGCGCAGCCGCAGCTCACCGTTGACAACCTCGGTGTATTCATGCAGATAGACACAACGGTCACGGAAATACGGCGGAAAATCCTCCGGCAGCAGGCGGCCGCGTGTTTGGATGCGCCGCGTGGCATCGTTCATGATATTGAGGGTATCGAGCGCCCGGCGCGTCCAGCATTCCTGCTGCAGCTTGCACCGGCAGCAGACACGGTCGGCCGCGCGGTCGAAGATCTTGGCGGCGTCGGCATCGTTTTCCATCGCAGCAGCCGCTTGAGACGCGGTGTCATGCAGCTGCTGATATGCGTGCGCTATTCCGCCTACGCGCCCGGCAACATACCGGCGCAGACCGGATTCGCCGCTCCCGGCGCGCATCGGCTGCAAAAATGCACCGACCGCGACCACGAATTTCTTCGGGAGAGCGAGATAAGCGCCGACGGCAAGCAGCAGCTCCGCGCTCGACCCGATGCGCAGCGCCGGGAGCGGGACACAAAACAGCGCCAGAAGATACGCCGCTGCAAACGTACTCAGAAAAAAACCACGGCGATGCTTGCAAAACTGTCCGGATAACAGTACCCCTTCTTCTCTTTTGCAGACACCGTCTTCGTAGTACCCAAGAAATAACGAACGGTGCAGTTCATAGGTTTTGCATTCCCGTAAAAAAGAATCAAAATCGCCCTTTACAAATTGCCGGAACATATCGCAGATAATATCTAAAAAAGGTGCATATGCTCCGGATAACTTTTCATATCGCAATTCACAACAGGCAAAAAAAACGTTATCGTCTTCCTGATAACGTTTTTTATTCTCCAGCCCGGACACAGAAAAGTCATTGTTATAGCTTGCCATAACAATGTTCTTTTCTGCGGTTCCGATTCTGTGATATACCTGTTCTATAACACCATTAAAATACTTTTCAATCATGGCTCCAACCCCCTATTTGAAATCCATAATCCCGGCTGATTTTTAATATGCCTTGCCCCAATATACCAGCTTATGTGCCGGTTTTCCACAGCATACACAAACATCTGAAATCTGTTCCTGATCATTAAACGGCATACAGCGTGAGGTTACTGCCAGATCTTCTTTGATCTTGTCCTCACATGCCTGATCTCCGCACCACATACCACGGATGAATCCCGGTTTATTTTCTGCAATATCCTTAAATTCTTCGTAATTATGTGCATCCCAGATATGTGCATCACGATGTGCCTTTGCACGCGCAAACATATCTTTCTGAACGGTCTCTAACAGTTCCGGAATCTTTGTCTCGATCTCATCCAGGGAAACCTCAATTTTCTCTCTGGTATCTCTGCGGACAACCACACATTTATTTGCCGCAATATCTTTCGGTCCCAGTTCCACACGAAGCGGAATTCCACGCATCTCCTGCTCAGAGAATTTCCATCCCGGACTCTTATCGGAATCGTCCAGTTTTGCACGGCAGACTTTTCCCAGACGCTCACGCACTTCGTTTGCCTTATCCAATACGCCATCCTTCTGCATCTGGATCGGGATAACCATTACCTGTGTCGGTGCTACCTTAGGTGGCAGAACCAGACCATCATTGTCGCCGTGAACCATGATGATGGCTCCGATCAGACGTGTTGTCATTCCCCACGAAGTCTGGTGTACATACTGTAATTTATTCTGTTTATCGGTATACTGGATACCAAATGCCTTTGCAAATCCATCTCCGAAATTGTGACTGGTTCCGGACTGCAGGGCTTTTCCATCATGCATCAGTGCCTCGATGGTATAGGTGTCTTCCGCACCGGCAAATTTTTCTTTTTCTGTCTTCTGTCCGCGGACAACCGGCATGGCAAGGAACTCTTCACAGAAATCTGCATACAGATTCAGCATCTGGATGGTACGTGCCTGTGCCTCCTCTGCGGTTGCATGCGCCGTATGCCCCTCCTGCCACAGGAATTCTCTGGAACGCAGAAACGGACGGGTTTCCTTTTCCCAGCGTACTACGGAACACCACTGGTTGTACACCTTTGGCAGATCACGGTAAGACTGGATCAGATTTTTATAAAAATCGCAGAACAGTGTCTCAGAAGTAGGTCTGACGCACAGACGCTCCGGTAGCTGATTGAGTCCGCCGTAAGTCACCCATGCGACTTCCGGTGCAAATCCTTCCACATGATCCTTCTCTTTTTCCAGAAGGCTCTCCGGAATAAACATCGGCATATATACATTCTCTACGCCTGTTTCTTTGAATCTGCGGTCTAATTCATGCTGTATATTTTCCCAGATAGCATACCCATCGGGCTTGATGATCATGCAGCCCTTTACTGCGGAGTAATCAATCAGCTCTGCTTTCTTTACGACGTCGGTATACCATTGTGCAAAATCTTCCTCCATGGAAGTAATGGCTTCAACAAGTTTCTTCTCTTTCGCCATGTCTTTCTCCTTTTCTGCGACCACTGTGCGGTCATTTTTTACGTTATACTCGTGTAAGAGTTTTCCTTTTCTGCCCACAAAACGCGCAGAAAAGCCCGAATATATAATATGACGAACACAGCCGATTGTCAAGGTTGAGCAGAGCATCCCACCTATTCTAAAATGCGATTCCGAAATTTTTCGGTTTTATATCATACGTCATCGTTTTTCCGCTGACCGGATGTATAAAATCGATATGATAACTGCACAATTCCGGCATACCGCCTGCAGCATTCCCATACTTATGATCCCCGCAGATGGGCGTTCCGAGATGTGCCAGCTGCACACGGATCTGATGATGTCGTCCGGTATGCAGCGTGATATCCAGCAACGCTGTTTTTTCTTCTTCCTTTATGACACGGTAATCCAGTAAGGCTTCCTGCACCCCGTTTTTACTGTTTACATTCTTCTGCTCCTTCCGTGGCTGCTCCACCACACAGGATTTATTCTCTTTCCGGTCAAACTGCATCCAGTCCCGCAGCGTTCCCTCTGTGGCATGACCGGTAGCTTCCGCAAAAGTTTTTCCTTCCGTAAGCTGTACTCTGGCATAATATTTTTTCCCGAAGGAATGGTCTTTCATCTGTGCCGACAATTTTGCTGCCGCCTGTTTTGTTTTTGCAAACACCATCACGCCTTCCACCGGCTGGTCCAGCCGATGGACTACACCGATAAACGGCTGTCCGGTTCCTTCCTGTGCTATGTGATTCGAAAGTATGCTGACCATGTCTTTTTGTCCCAGTTTTTTTGTCTGCGTTGCAATGCCTGCCGGTTTATAACAGACGATCAGCTGTGCATCTTCGTATAAAATTTCCGGTTGTGTCATGATTTGTTTTTCCTTATGTTTTCTTTATCTTTATGTCCCGCCCATCTATACTGTTGGGACATATACATTTTTTCCTTGCTTCTATGTCCCTCCTGTTCATACAATCAGGATTTATAACCGGGAATAATGATTTCCCGTGCATGTTCCACCTGCTCTTTGGTCGGCGGCTCCACATCTTCCAGTGCATAAGGAATCCCAAGTTCTTTCCATTTAAATACCCCCAGCGTGTGATATGGCAAAATTTCCACACGTTCCACGGTTTTTAACGTATCAATAAATGCACGGAGCCTGTGTAACTGCCCATCATCATCGGTAATTCCCGGCACAAGCACGTGTCGGATCCACATCGCTTTACCGTGATCCGACAGACAGGTTGCCATATCCAGAATATTCTTATTCGTCTGGCCGGTCAGTTTTTTATGCTCGTCCTCATCCATTTCCTTTATGTCGAGCATAAACAGATCCGTCACTTCCATCAGTTTTTCAAACTTAGAATAGAATGGTTCCTCACGGGTAAACGGATTGCCCGATGTATCCAGACAGGTATTGACACCTTTTTCTTTGGCAAGCGTAAACAATTCTGTGACAAAATCAATCTGCAACAGTGCTTCTCCGCCGCTTACGGTAATACCGCCCTTTTTGCCCCAGTATCTTTTATACCGCAGCGCCTGCTGTAAAATTTCTTCTGCGCTTTTCATTTCCCCTTCGGTTTTTGCCCATGTATCGGGATTATGACAGTATTTGCAGCGCATATTGCAGCCCTTTAAAAAAATCAGATAGCGTACACCCGGACCGTCTGCGGAACCGAATGTTTCTATA